>Ga0206876_1005_pt1 | contig 73251 bp, 85 predicted proteins | sample Alteio_BWOrgCont_10_FD_152619 | JGI IMG/M metagenome (GOLD analysis project Ga0206876, IMG submission 152619) | Enriched cells from forest soil in Barre Woods Harvard Forest LTER site, Petersham, Massachusetts, United States -... | ecosystem: Environmental > Terrestrial > Soil > Temperate forest >...
TTCGATCGTCAAAGTATCATCCAGCTCGACAAATCTGGACAGCAGGTCAAGCAAGTTCCGGTCAACACTGGCGGGGGCGGGGGCGGCTTCAATGAGATCATGGACAACGGTCACCTGCTGTCGCTGTCGCCGGGCATTGGCGACATTGCCGAATTCGACATGGACGGTAAGGAGTTGGGCCGATTCAAACAGCCGGGGGCATCGCACGGTTTCCGACTGCCGAACGGGCATACGTTGGTTGTAGTGCAAGGAACGAAGTACATCGAACTTGACAAGAACTGGAAACCGTTGAAGGAAACCGCGCTGGCGACACCCGCCGCCCGCGTTAAACAAAGGTAAGCACTCTTGAGGAACTTGACGTAATCGATTTCAAAAGTTCGTTTGATGTCATGGAGTGGAAGCTCCTAGTGAACCGCTTGCGGCGGCTTTCCAGGGGCGGCAACCGCCCCTGGCGATGACCGATGACCCCTCCAGGGTCCAGACTACTCAATGGCTCGCCGAGTGCATCGAATGAAGATTCCGTGCTGCAGACACTGAGCCAGGAGGCGACTACGATGAGCAATCGATCCTTTCTTCTGTTCCTGGCCGCGGCGTTGTTGGCGAGCAGCTTCGCCAGGGACGGCCGCGCGGCTGACGCGGCCGATCCGGACCAGGCCCGGTTGGACGCGGCGATGCTGGCGACCAATAATGCCGCGGTCGTCACCTTCCTCCATTTGCGGGAGCGCGGCGAACCCACGCAGGGCACGTTGGATCAAATGATCGAAAACTTGGGCGCTTCCGCGCCCGATGCCCGGCAGCAAGCCTGTGCCGACCTTGTCTCCATCGGGACGCCGGTCTTGCCTCGACTGCGGGCCCTGGTGCGCGAAGGGGGCCGATCTGCTGCACTGGCCCGGCATTGCGTGACGGCCATTGAAGGCGACGGAGGCACTTTGACCAGTGCGGCTGCGCGCTTGCTTGCCAGCCGTCGTGGTTCTGATGCGACGCGGGTACTGCTGGCCTATCTCCCCCATGCCGAGAATGATCGTGTCCTTCAAGACATCGTAGAGTCGTTGGGCGCCGTCGCCCACAACGAAAGTGGGACCGTGGACCCGACAGTGGTGAACGCCCTGGGCGACGAGCACCCGTTGCGGCGGGCCACGGCCGTTGCCCTCCTGGCCGAGGACAACCTCGCGCCGCATCGAGATGCCATCCGGAAGCTCCTGGTCGATCCGGCGCCTTCGGTCCGATTGCGCGCGGCCCTGGTTCTCGCCAAGACCGACGATCCCCAGGCTGTCGCGACCTTGATTACCTTATTGGGAGACGTGGGCGACGGGGAAACGCGCTCGGCGATCGAGGAGTTTCTGAGCGAGCTGGCCGGGCCGCTGGGTCCCATGCTGAAGAATGGCAAAGCGGCGTTGACTCCCGTTAAAGCACGCGAGGCGTGGCTGCAGTGGTGGCACGGCACGGAAGGCCCAGAACTCCTGAGCGAGCTGAAAAAGCGAACCAGGCCCGACGTCGATCCGGGCACGGTCCATGCCCTCGTCCAGAAACTGGGAGACAACACCTACGAAGCCCGCGAAAGGGCGCAAAAGGACCTGATTGATCTCGGCGCGCCCGTACTTCCCCTGCTGCGACAGGTTTACCGCGATCCACCCGACCTCGAAGTCCGGAATCGGATTCGGGACTGCATCGGGACAATCGAGGGACAGAACGAAAAGGCTAAGGAGGAATATCTCCCCCGGCTCCTCGCGCTGAGTCGTTTGGTCGCGCTGCAGAAACCCCCTGGCGCCGCCGAGGCCATCCTCGCCTACCTGCCGGGCCAAGACGACGATGGTCTCCTGGAACAACTTCAGATCGCCCTGGCCGCTGTCGCCTACTCGAACGGGGAAACGAACCCAGTCGTGCTGACAGCGCTCACGGACAGTTCACCAACTCGGCGGATCGCCGCCGGAAGAGCGCTCTGCTCGATCCCAAAAACTGACCATCTGGACAAGGTACGCGGGTTGCTTCAGGACGCCGACCCCGCAGTGCGCCTTGGGGTTGCCCTGGCCCTCGCCGAAGCCCGCGATCCTGACTCACTGCCCGCACTTGCGTCTTTCATCGCCCAGGCCCCGGCTGATTTGGCCGCGCAGGCGGAGGACTTTTTGAGCCGGTTAGCCGGCGACGCAGGTCCGAAGGATTTGCCCGAGGGTGATGCCAATCGCGGAAAACGAAGTATGGGCTGGGCCTCTTGGGCCGAGACTGCCAGGAACAATCCGGCCGTATTTGGCAATCTCTCCACCGCCGCGCAGGGGCGCGTGGGGCCTGCTTCGGGCGGAAGACTGCACGGTTACACCATGCTGGTTCAACCCCAGGAGAACATGGTCACCGCGCTGGGCCCTGACGGCAAGCAGCGCTGGGCCTTGACTGGCCTTGAAGGACCTTTGGATGCTCAAGTTCTGGCCAATCGGCACATCCTTGTAGCCGAGTCGAACCGCGTCACTGAACGCGACCTGGGTGGCACGGTGCTCTGGAAACTGGAAGGAGTCACGCCGGTAAGCGTCCAGCGTCTGCCCAATGGCAACACCTTCATCCCTTGTAATGACGCGCTCATCGAGGTCGACCGTCGCGGCAAAGAGGTGTGGCGAGCCATGGTTGCAGGGGTCGCCGCGGCGCATCGGCTGCCTGATGGCAGTATCGTCGCCTATGCCCAGAGAGAAATCGTCCAATTGGACAAGACGGGGAAAGAGCTCAAGCGGTCTATAGTCATGGTTGGCGGCGCCGGCTGCAACGAGGTGCTGGACAACGGCCACGTTCTGACCTTGTCCCCTGCAATGGGGAGCTGTATCGAGTTTGACCAGGATGGAAACGAAATTAACCGTTTCGATCAGCAAGGAGTCACTCACGCTTTCCGTCTGCCGAACGGCCATACGCTGGTCACGATCATGGGAACCAAGTACGTCGAGCTGGATAAGAACTGGCAGCAGATCAAAGAAACGCCGCTGACGGGTGACGTGTTCCGCGTAAAAATGTGGTAAAAGCCAAGGAATGTTGAGGTGGTCTTATGATATGTCGCTGGACTGGTCTCGTCGCGCTGGGCCTCTTCATCCTGGCGTCGACTTCCTCCGCAGGTGACAACCCTGCCCAGGATCCGGATGGGCTTTTGGATGCCAACGCCCTTGCGGGGCGAATTGATTACTGGCTGCGCGTCCGTCAGGCCGCTACAGGGCTTAAGGCTGCTGCCATTGCCGACGACGCCGAGTTCATTCGCCGAGTGTACCTCGACTTGGCCGGCTGCGTTCCACCCGTCATCGATGTCCGCGACTTCCTTGATGACGTCCGGTCGGACAAGCGGCCGATCTGGGTCGAAATGTTGCTCGACGGTCGGAAGCCCACCCGCAAACCGGACGCCTTCACCGCTCATTTCACCAATGTCTGGAGAGCGTGGTTGCTTTCCCGGGTTGATACCGAACGGACGGCCGTCCTCGGCCCCGAGACGGAGAAGTGGCTGCAAAAACGCCTGAAGGACGATCTCCCGTATGATCGTCTGGTCCACCAGTTGGTCACTGAGGCCCCCAGTGTCCAACCCGATAACCGGCGGGCGGCTCGAATGTTTAGGAGAGCCCGAGGCGGCGAAGTGCCTAGCCTCTTTGACCAAATCAACGAGAACAAGCCGGAAAACCTCGCTGGAACCACGTCGCGGCTATTCCTGGGCATCAAACTGGAGTGCGCCCAGTGTCACAATGACCGCTCCGGCGGCAACTGGTCGCAAACCGAATTCTGGTCGTTCGCCGCGTTCTTCGCCAACCAGGGAAACCAGAGGAGTGACCAGCGGACAATCAGCATCCCCGGAAAAAACGAAGTGGTCGCTGCACGCTTTCTTCAGGGCGCGGAGCCGACCTTCAAACCGGGCGACAATTCGCGAGAGATCATGGCCGACTGGCTGGTGAGTCCCACGAACGCCTTTTTCCCTCGCGCGGGCGTCAATCGTATCTGGTCCTACTTCTTCGGCATCGGCCTCATCGATCCCGTGGACGAGATGGGTGACCACAATTTACCCAGTCACCCCGAACTTCTGGATGAACTGGCCCGACAGTTCACGGATCATCGCTACGATTTGAAGTATCTGATCCGTGCCATCGTTGCGAGCCAGGCATATCAGCGAACCAGCACGGTCAGTTCGTCCAACAACGAGGATCCGCGCCTCTTTGGCCGGATGAACATTCGCGGCCTGAGTGCCGAGCAGCTCTTTGATAGTCTGGCCGAGGTCACCGAGCTTGAGAACACGAGCCGCGGCGTCGCCAGCCGGCTCAACAACGGGAACAACCTCACCCCTCGGCAGCAGTTCCTGGCCCGGTTCTCCCATCAGTACAACGCAACCGAAACTCCCACATCGATCCTTCAAGCGCTTTACCTGATGAACAGCCCTTTCGTCACGGACCGCACCAGCCTGGAGCACAACAACACGCTCATGACACTGGCCCAGCAAAAGACATCCCACGCGCGCCGGATCGAGACGCTGTTCCTCGTCGTGCTGTCACGTCAGCCGACGACGACGGAACTGAATCGATGTGTCGCGTACCTCGACCATGGTGGAATTTTGGACGACCATCGCCAGGCGTTGGCCGACGTTTTTTGGGCGTTGATCAACTGTGCGGAATTCTCCGTCAACCACTAAGGAAACCCAAATGAAAGCCCGCGTCCTCACCGATCACGTTGGCAAGAATGTCGGTCAGGCTTTCCGCCTGACGGACCGTCTGTGTCAGGCCCGAAAGCCTGACATGCGTGAGTCCCTTCCCTGTCAAAGTCATTAGGTCGCGGGTTCCTCAAAGGAGACAACCATGGCTCGATCCTCATTGCGATTTTCCCGGCGCGAGTGGTTGCGTTTATCGGCGCTCGGTGTGCTCGGTTGTTGTTCTTCGTCTGGCTGGATGGAGCGTCTCGCCGTCGCCGCAGCCAACGATCCCGAGCGCAAGCGCTCCTGCATCTTGTTGTGGATGAACGGCGGTCCCCCGCAAACCGACACCTTCGATCTCAAGCCCGAGCACGCCAATGGAGGCCCGTTCAAAGAGATCGCCACAACGGTCCCCGACATGAATTTCAGCGAGCATCTGCCGCTGTTGGCCAAGCAGGCCAGGCATCTCGCTTTGGTGCGCTCGATGAGCAGCCGGGAAGGTGATCACAATCGGGCGGCCTACTACCTGCGGACCGGCTACCGGCCCGAGGGAGCGATTCAATACCCGCCCCTCGGAGCGTTGGTGTCGAAAGAACTCGGCGGCTCAGAGGCGGCGCTGCCCGGCTTTGTGAGCATTGCACCCGCACTGGCCACCAGCCCCGCCACCTTCACCCCCGGCTTTTTGGGGCCCGAGTACGCCCCGCTGATCGTCGGCAACCAGGCGGCCGTGAATCGCCCCATGAGCGATCTCGACAAAGTGTTTCGCGTACAGGATCTCAAACCGTCCAGTGAGGTCAAACCAGAGCGGCTGGACGCTCGCGTTGAGTTCTTGAAAGGTTTCCAAGAGAACTTCGTCGCCCAACACCCGAGCGTTCCCACCTTGAGCCATCAAGCCGCCTACGACCGCGCCGTTCGCCTCATGCGTACCTCAGCGGCCAAGGCATTTGATCTGGACGAAGAAACGGAGATGCTTCGCGACCGCTACGGTCGCAACCTGTTCGGCCAAGGTTGCCTCCTGGCCCGCCGGCTGGTGGAGCGCGGCGTGCCATTCATCGAAGTGACGCTGAACAACGCCCCGGGCGCGCCCAACGCCTGGGACACGCACGGACAGAACTTCGAGCAGGTTAAGAATCTGTGCGCCGTGCTCGACCCCGCTTGGGCAGCCTTGCTGGAAGACCTGGATCAACGTGGCCTGTTGGACACGACGCTGGTCGTCTGGATGGGCGAGTTTGGTCGAACGCCGAGAATTAATCCGCAACAAGGCCGCGACCACTTCCCCAATGCCTGGAGCACCGTCCTGTGTGGCGGCGGCATCAAAGGCGGGACGGTTTACGGTAAAACCAGCCCCGACGGCATGGCAATCAAAGACGGGCCGGTTACCGTGCCGGACTTCCTGGCCACGGTGGCCAAAGCGCTGGGCATTGATCCGACCACGCAGAATATCTCCAATATTGGCCGACCGATCCGGATCGTGGATGTCGGCGCCCGGCCTATCGCGGAAGTGCTGGCATGAGGCAGATGACTCGGGGTGACAAGGCGGCTATTGAACTTTTTCGCGCGGCAATCACCGCTTGGCTGGCGAAAATCAATCTGCGAGTACTTGAGCAGTGGATCAGGCGAGCACATAAACTGCTGCCGGAGCAGGCTGTTTACGATGCCGTGGAAATCGCTGACAACCGGGACGGAACCTTTGAGCTTTGATGGAGCAAGATTGTGGGGCGAGACCTCGGTAGTCGCGGGTTTTCGAGTATCGATGAGGCCACGGCGTTCGCTGGTTGCCAGCTTGGGGTTGCGGTTGACGCGTGGTGAGATCAAATGAAGGGTTCGTGGCAGGGATCGGTACTCCGACCCCGGCGCTTCCCTCGACTAACAGGTTAATGGCCTCGAAAGTCAATAGTCCGAACCTTCCACGTCGCAAAAATCCAATCCCAAGGGGAATTATCGATGCACTTCTACCGACTGACGTTATTGGGCATCGGGCTATGCTGCGGTGCGGCACTGGCGCGGGCCGCCGCCCGCGATACTCAGGACTCGGCCTATTTCCACGAGGGGGAGCTGGCAGGTTCTTTGAAGAGCGATCATCCACTGTGTGTGTACGACTCCGATTCCGGGAGTCTCGTAAATCGGCTGTTCGCCGCATTCTACATTCGCGCCAGCGAGATCCCCAGCAAGCGTGGCGGTATCCCGCTCCGCCGCATCGAAGGGGGAGACGTCATCGATTTTCTGGCTTGGCCGGGGAGTGCATACTGGTCGGACCCGGAAACGTGTCGGCGGCTCTCCTCGGTGCTGGATGAATGTCTCGCCGACCTCTCGCGTGTGCGTCCCGCCGACCCGCTTCGGCGAGCCATGTTGCAACGTGACTTGTGGGCGGCATTCGATTTCTATGTCGGTCGGAACATAGCACGCCAGGGAGAGAAGTCGACGCGAGATCGACGCGAGGAAATCTGTCGCAAGCTGGCTCGCGTGATCCGCGGGCTGACGCTGTCTCCAGTCGAGATCGAATCGCTTCCCGACACGTATGCTGCGGCGGTCAAATCGGGAAAGTTCGCCTCCGAGCACCGTTTCGAGCCGTCGCTCGACTATTTGCCACACCGACTGCTCACCGACGCTGACGAATGGCAGGAGATCGACTTCTTTCAGCCACACGAAAATCCCACCGATTTCCAGTCGCGGAATACGACTGCGCACACCCGAAACTATCTGGCACGTTCGTACTTCCGCATCTTCTACCACTTTCCAGGAGGCCGCGCTGCGCTCGAGGACTATCTGAAGGTCATCGACAAGGAAGGGCTCGACTGGAAGTCGAGTGCGCAATCCAGCTCGGCCACATACATGACGACGGCCCCGCAGATTCCGGTCGGAACGGAAGTCGTACTGCTGCAGTTGTTGATCACACTCGATGACAAGCTCCGACCCGTGCCGACGCGCATCGTGGAATCCGTCCAGTTGCGGGTGTTTCTCAATGTCGACGGGAAACCCGAACCGCCGACCAACACTGGGGTAGGGATGAATGTTTCGGAGTACGTTCTAAAGCGTCGTTTGCTGTTCGATGGATTGAAGCAGGGGGGACTGGAGCGTACGCCGGACGACAAGCCAATTTATCGCGTCATCTTTCAAGTCCCGAATGCTCCCGACTGGGGAGGCGGCGGTCGGTCACTGTCTCTGGCGCAAGACTGCCGGCGTTGTCACACGGGAGCCGGGCAGGTCGGAGTTCAGACGTTCTTCTCGCTGTTGCATGACGGAGGCTTTGACGGCGGATCGACTTTGGGCGTCTCCCATCCCTTGGCCGCGGGCGCGCCCAGTCCGCGCGGTCCGCGGGCCGTGATGTGGAAAACCCGCCACGAATCGTACCGTCGACTTCTGGACTACCTGGGCGAGTAAGGCAATTGTCCGCATTGCCCAGGCGTGTATCGGTCACGTAAAGCGCCCCGGACCTACGTCGTGACTGAGCGCTACCGTGATGAGGCGGCTTTCCAGTCGCATCAAACATCGGCGTATGGACCGCCGCTTTTCAAGCAGATGCACGCAATCATCGCGATTGAGGTGGAGTATTACGATAGCGTCGAATAGCTACCATCGTCCCCCGTAATGCGGACACGTTGCAGTGACATTGCATTCACACTGCAGTCGAGAGAACAGAAGCCCAATAGAACTTTTTCTGGCCGACGTGGCAGGTTGGGAAACCCACCTCATCAAGCTCGTCCAGGCGGCGTGACGCCTCTCTTCGGTCTGATTCAACTAAACTTCTTGAACTGCGGCTGCTTCATCTAAGTCATGGATTTGACGCCATTCGTCGAAGAACGGCTCTCGACCCACTCGTCCAATACGCATGATCCAAAGTTTTTTGACTTGCGTTTTCGTGTAACGATGTGCGGCCCAGTATTGCGGACGGTCGCCTTTTTCCATTAGGCCAATCCACGACGGATCAATGATCGAACTGCCGATTTCAATCCATGCGTGACGGACAGTAAATCCCCAGATCTCAGCGTGACCAATCACGAGCAATGCACGGCCAGCGACATGGCGTAAAGCCCAATAGCTATTCTGAAAACAACGGTTATCGACCAAGGGGATTTTCCTGGACAGTGACCGGCTCATCCGGCGATTGAGACTTGGCATCAATTCCTCACTAAAAACGGGTGTGCGATATTTTCCACAGCAAAGGTTTTGGCTTCGCTTGGTTCAGGCGACGTGACGCCTCCCTCCGGTCTGCTTTAACCGGAGCGATTCTAGGCCCGAGAAGCGGCACCGTCTCTGGCTTAAATATGGCATAACTGTGCCAGGGTCGATCTCGAATCGGCCCGTGCTATCGTCCAGCTTTTTCAAGCTGCCTGACGCACTTCTTACTGCTCCTGCACCTCATTCGTCGGCACGCCAACCTGCCGTGGCAACTGGCACAGTTGTGCCAAAATTAAGCCATATTCACGGCGGAATTCGGCTTCTACGCTTTCAGTGGTCAAGCGAAGCACAGCCTTCACGCTCTGAAAGGAAACCAATGGCTGAGAACTCTGGAATCGGATGGACAGGCAACACGCAGAACTTCTGGTGGTTGTAACAAGGTCTCTGAGGAATGCAAACACTGCTACATCGATGGAATCATGCGGCGGGCGGGACAGGTGCCCTTCGGTGGCCCGATGCGAACAAAGAACTGGGCCAACCCGCACCGATGAGGGAGTTCCGCAATAGGAGTTAGAGGATATCCCTCTGCCATCCGGTGCGGTGATCGCACCGAACAATGGGCAATACAACGCCCCGTTTTTTGGAAAGAAGGTTTTAGATTATGGATGGATTCGACTTAACGGCGGAAGCATTCGAGAAGCTCAAAACGGAGGCGACTCTGCAACAGCATCCATACGGAAAGGTGTGGTCTCCCTACGATCTGACGGGGTTTCAGGAAATCGCTGAAAACATCCGCCAACGAGGTCTTGATCAGGAAATCGTGCTCTACCAAGGCAAAGTCCTGGAAGGTTGGCACCGATATCTCGCCTGCCTCCTGAATGGAATTGCCCCAAGATTTGTCGAGTTCAAGGGTGCTGATCTTGAGGCTGCTGAACGAGTTCATGCCAGTGAACTTCGTCGACACAGCACTCCAGATCAACGAATCGCTGCGTTGAATCTGCTTTGCCAATCCTGCCCTGAGCTTCAACAAAAAATAAATAGACTTGCTGAAGAAGGAAAGAAGCGAAAGGAGTCAGGGGAGGCTTTGAGCACCGATGCCCAAAGGGTCGATGTGCTGCAAGAAAAGGCCGACATGGCGAAAGTGTCTCGATCAACCGCCGTAAAAAGCGAACGACTTCAGAAATTGAATCCTAAAGCACTGCATGACGTGGCCGCAGGAAAAACGACTACCAACGTCGAGTTGAAAAAGATCAAGAATTCTGTCCCCACAAGTAAGAAGACGGGCGACAGCAAGCCGCAAGCACCTCCAACGCTAAAAATAGCCACCGATGATTCGGAAACTGATTCGAAAGCAATTCCCGAAGATGACCGTTGTGTGATGCTCACTGTTCCTGACGATTGGGTGGCACATCTCAAGGAATTCCTTTCGGACTCCGGGATCAAGCCTTCGTCAAATCGAAAAGACTGGTCCACGCAGTTTGAATACGAGACCGACCTTCTTGGTCTGGGCAACGTGTTGACTGCGATTCAGGCCATTCTATTGGTAACGAAAACTAAGCCAGTAGATCTCTTGATTACTCTCACACCCACTGGCTCATAGGCGTTCTGCAAGGGACGGTGGATGCAAAAACAACCCCGCTCGATATGAGGCGAGCAGCAAGTGTCATATTAGTCACTGAAGAACTTAGAACACGGAATAAAATGCTCGATACGAATACTGACGGCACCGCCACCCCAGACTGGCTGTTTGATCAACTCAACCAGCAAGTATTGGCACTCACCGGGACGCCCTTTGCACTTGATGCTGCGGCTTCACCGTGGAACGCAAAATGTGCCGACTTTTTCGATGAGGAAACGAACTCACTGATGCAGGATTGGTCGAAGTGGAATCCCATTTTCAACAACCCGCCATTCGAGGTTTCTATCATTGAGCAATTCGTTGAAAAGGCTCTCGTAGCCGCTGAAGCCGGTTCAACGGTCGTGATGATCGTTCCCAATTGGCCTGGTTATCCTTGGTTTCAAGAATTGAAGCTTCGAGGCCAGACGCAAGATATTGTCGGTCCTGTCGTCTTCCATCAATCTGACGGCAAGCCAGTTGCATTTTCTAACGGCCCCAGAAAAACGAACATCACGGTCTTCACACTTGGCCCCCACATCATTCCTGGAACTAATGGTCCGCCGATTTCACAGGTCGGCTCCAGGGAGACTCAGATTGAGCAACGCCCTCGAATCTGCGGTGTCTCACAACGGCGATCAAATCTTCGACATCTTTCCGAGATTGAGGCCAAAGAAACTGAATGGCTGTGCAAACAGCGAATTCCTCTTGGCGAACTGACCGTGCTCGACGGCGATCCGTGCAGTAACAAAAGCAGCGTCCTGCTTGACCTTGCGGCTCGTGTTTCCACCGGGCGAGGAATTGGTGATGAAACGTCGGGCGTCGAAGGCGGAGTGCTGCTTTTGCTGGGAGAGGACTCCATCCCAAAAACGGTTCTTCGCAGACTTGAAGTGGCGGAGGCGGACCTGACACGAATCGCCGTCCTGGACCAACCAATTCTCCTTCCTCGTAACAATCGGGAACTCGAAGAGGCGGTGTGCCAGATTAAGGCCAAGCTGATCATTATTGACCCTTTGATGGCCTTCTTGGCGGCAGACTCCAATAGCGATCAAAAGGTCAGAATCGCACTCTCGCCTTTGGCGGCGATTGCGGAGCACACTAACGCTGCCATCGTCATGGTGCGGCACTTGAACAAGGGCGGAGGCCGCCATTCTCTGTACCGAGGCAGCGGCTCAATTGGCATCATTGCCGCAACTAGGTCAGGGTTGATGATCGGAAAATCGCCAGATGATCCCAACCTTCGAGTTTTGTGTCATGTGAAGAATAACTTGGGGCGGCTGGCACCAAGTCTGTTATTCGAGCCGGTGGATGTCGATGGCGTTCCCCAGATTGAATGGCGGGGCGAATGCGATTACACGGCGGACGATCTACTGGCTTCACCCAAAAAGAATGAAGGCAGGCTTGCTGAGGCGATGGCGATTCTGACCGAACTCCTCGCTCAAGGACCAGTCGAACAGAAGACCGTCAAGCAACGAGCCGTAGTCGATGGCATGGCCTATCGGACGGTCGAACGGGCCAAAGAACTGCTCGGCGTCATTTCAGAAAGAGAAGGCTGGGGGCCGGGGAGCAGGTGCCTTTGGCGACTGCCAGTCGAGGAAAACGCCGTCGAAGAAGTCGTCGACGATACGCATAGAACGCCGTTCGTGGTGGTTTGACGTTCTATGGAGGATTCGGATCGAACCTTTGATGGATGAGACAAGCCGAACGGCTCGCTGAATCCGACGCCATCTCATTTCACCACTTTTTAACATCGGCCCTGAACAGGTCAAGGAATACGATTGATGGTCGAGCTTGTTTCAACTTTTAGAGAACAGAAATACCAGATCCTTCCACCGCTGCTGCCGGAGGAATTCGATTCTCTCAAGGCTTCCATAGCCGAGCGGGGAGTCGAAGTCCCAATCGTCGTAGATCAGGACGACCAAACAATCGATGGATTCCACCGATGGCGTGCGTGCGAAGAACGTGGCGTATTCTGTCCCAGAGAAGTGCGACACTTCGAGACAGAGGCAGAGAAATTCGAGTTGGCATTGCGGCTGAACTGTCGGCGGCGACAACTCAACCGCCAACAGAAACGTGACCTGATTGCCGCCTACCTCGTCAGCGATCCCCAGATCGCTGATAACCACCTTGCCAATCTAATAGGCGGCATCTCCCAGAACACCGTCGCCGATGTGCGGGCGGAACTCGAAACAACTTTTCAAATTGAAAAGTTGGAACGGCACCGAGGCAGGGACGGCAAGGATAGGCCGACAAAATACAAGAAGGTTGTCGCCAACACCGCCAAGGAAGCCGAGGCTGTGCTATTGGCAATTAACAATCTGCCACAAAACTGCTTCGGAAAAATCATTGACAGCACCACGGCCAAGCGGAGATCGAAACGCCTGCTGACGAAGCAGGAGCGACAAGAGCGAATCGAAAAGATCATCGCCGCTTCACTGCCCGACGACATCACGATCCGGCACTGCGATCTTCGAGACCTCGAAGTGTCGTCCGAGACTGTTGATCTCATTCTCACGGATGTCATGTGGAACGAGGCTGCTGAAGAAGATTGGCGGGCACTGGGTCGGAATGCGGTTAAGTGGTTGAAGCCAGATGGATTGCTGGCGTCGTTCATTGGGCAGCATCTTCTGCTGCGGATGGCGAATGCCATCGAAGAAGGTGGGCTGCATTTTCAGTGGATTTTTAATGGCCAGTTCGATAGGCGGGGAAACGCCGCCGAAGTCAATGGCGTGATAAGTCGCTGGAGGCCGGTCGTTGTCTTTGCCAAGACTTCCAACCATATTTTCCGAAAGACTATCGACACATTCGAAGTCGGCATGGCTGAAAAGGACTGGAGCCACCTGCAACAGACAGTCCAGGGGACACGCTGGCTCCTCGAACATCTGTCAGATCCGGGCGACTTCATTGTTGATCCCTGCATGGGCACCGGAACAACTGCGGTGTCCGTTCTGACTGCATCCGATGGTCCGAGACGTTTTCTTGGCTGCGATCGAGAGGAACAGATGGTGAAGATTGCGAAGCACAGGGTGGCGACATGTCGTTCCGTTGCGGTCGAAGAGTCCTCCAAGGTGTCCAGTGTCGATGGTACGGGGGAAATGGGAGCAAACGACACAATTGTGCTCATATCGTGAGACATTGATAGCGGGGACGACTAAGTCGTTTCGAATGAGGCGAGCAATGAACGAACCTAATAAACAAAACCGCAAGAAACTCTGTTGGCTCAACGTCCCGGAATCCTTTGACCCCGACGCCGTGCTGCACGATGAACTGAAGCGATACGCCGATTCAGCCAGGTATTTGTTACACAGAATCATCTGGGGACAGGTGATGAAGAAACGGACCATCGACAACTACGTTCCGTTGAAATTCGACTATCTTCGTGAGGTGATTCCAGATCGGATCATTCTCCCGCTCAAGAAGGCTTTGATTGAAGAGGGTGTGATCGAGTGCGACCGCCATTTCATCGAGGGTCGAAAGTCGCTGGGCTACCGCCTGGGCTTGAAATGCTGGAAATCTCAGATCATTCGAGTGCCGGTTGGCGACAAGGCGACTGCCGAGAAAATCAAGACGACTCGGCGGGCTAAGTACAAAAAGGTGCGGCTGGATGTTCACCGCTGGCTGCGAAACCAATTCAAGCGTTTGGAAGTTGATCTGTCATTGGCGATGACATTGCTGGCAGGCCATCCTCGGTTTGAGGTAGTCAAACTCCCCGTGGAACAGATCGCATACTCGGAAACGGAGTTTGGTCCATGTCGATATGGTCGAGTTCATTCAAGCTTGACCAGATGCTCTGGCCGTATTCGTCCTGCACTGCATGTGTCGGGAGAAAGGCTTATTAGTCTTGATATCGCTAATAGTCAGCCTCTTTTTCTGTCTTTGCTCATTATCAACTTCAGACGACAAGGTAATAACACGTTTGGGTATGTCACTTTCCCCACAAATTCAACAAACCAGTACAAGAAAATCGACAAAATCATTGAAGACACAATCGCTCACTATAGTCCTATTTATACTTCAGTTACCTCATCTATTCTTTCTACTGCCAATACCACTCGCACTGCGAGCAGCAAAGAAGAACAAACCCAAACAGGACAAGACAATACGACAACTGAAGAATTGCCACGGGACTTTTCAGTTAATAGGGACTTTCTGACTCAAGATGAACAGAACTTCGTGATGCTTTGTGAACAAGGGAAGCTCTACCGGACTCTCAAGGACGAGATGGAAGAAAGAGAAATGCCCCTACGACACTGGGTCAAGACTGAGTTGTTTGAAGTTCTGTTCGGGTCAAATCGCTTTCAGTCACGTCTGAAAGACATCTTCAAGGAATTGTTTCCCGCTGTGGCTGAAGTGATTCGAGTTCATAAGCGGAAGGACTATGCGTTCCTGCCTCGACTGCTCCAGAACATCGAGGCCAATTTCGTTATTAACACAGTCTGTCGCCGCATCATGGTGGAGATGCCGAATGCCCCAGTCTTCACGATTCACGACAGCGTCCTTTCGACAAGACAATTCGTTGAACCGATTCGGAAGATCATGTTCGACGAGTTCGCAAAGCTGGGGTTGGTGCCGACTCTTCATGAGGTGGATTACGGGAAATCAACAGAAAAGGCCCTCAAACGCCCGTAAAGCGATTCATTTAATTCGGACGGCGTTTCGGCCATCCCTGAACATGCAATTTATTTGAAGCGATTCTGTGGCCTCTGATCATGATCGCTCATTTTCACAAGAAAGCGACGTGGTGATTAAAGCTCGATGGGTGTTCCATCGAACATAGCACCAAAGTCGGAAACGAACAAAGGAGACAGCACAAATGAGCACACCAGCGGAAGATGTCATCGAGAAATATGGATTAACCGATGACATGGCACTCAATGCTATTACTAACTTTTGGGGTTATGAAGTGGCCTGCGAACTACTGTGCGAGGCGATTGATAGAAACCAGGCAGGAGAAGATTTCGCTGAATTTATCGAAGAAAACTTTGGCGAAGCCAAAAAGGAAATTGAAATCGTGATTTGCGACAAAAATGCCTCGCACGATGCAAGGTCGAGCAGTGCAAGAACCGTTGACGAGATCATCGACGACGATTCGTTTCTAAGACAATTGCAGGAACTTGAGGATAATTCCTCGAAGCTAGACGAAAGGGCGATTCACACAAAAAACGATAGCCTTGACTCAGGCAGACTTCCGTTTTGGAAATGGAAGGCTCAAGTAATTCTCAAAGTGCTTGAACATCCAGCAATGGCACGAAATGCAAATCCGAGAAGCGTGCCTGATTTTGACAGTCCAAGTTGGGAAGCGGATTTCCTCAGCGGAATGACCGTCGAGCAGGAATACGAGAAGGCGAACGAGGCGTTTAACAAGATGGGATGGTAGCTGACTGAAAACAGAACTACAGAAAGGAACAAAATATGGACGAAAAGGCAAATGCCCAGTTTGAAGACTACTTGTCAGAGTTACGTCGTGAAAAGGCCGAACGACTCGCAAAAATGGAAGCTGAACTACTCGACGGAATTATTGGCGAGCGACTGAACAGGCTGGAAGTACGAGTCAACCGATTCTTGGGATGTGATGATGAACACAACGAACCTCATCTTGCAGAAGCGTTTGACATTCTGTGTGGCTTAGTTCAGGAGGGAACGCCAGTCCCGGTTGAAATCGTAGTCCTGTTGGAGGATGACAACGAACTGACTTGGAAGACTGAAGGACTTTTGGATGCGATTAAGAGGCGGATCTCTGCGTCGGCTTGAACGGTCCAATGAAGCAGTCATTGAACAACTGTGCAAAACGGCAAACGCAGAAATGCAATGACGACAATCGCCTTTTAGCATATGCTTGCGAAAGTGAAACGGATCACGATTTCGACAAATTGAGAATGTTGTGGGGGAGTAGGATTGTTGAGTGGTCAGGGCAGCAAATCACTGACGACAAGCGAATGCGTTTGGATACAATTCCAGAGGCATTCTGTTTTTGCTGTTCGGAACATTGAAACGCAGCAAGAGACGCGAGCATGTCTGACGCCGAAGACTTTGCCGATTTAATTGAGCTTGCGTTGCGTCAGTTTCTGGCAGCATCTACGCCCGATAATTATGGGCTGAGGAAACTTGCTGCCAAGCTGCACGCATTGCCAGTTTGTCAGGGATGGCTACGGTGTCTGGCTATCAAACCAGATGGTCAAGTTATATCGTTTGCTATCGACTCATGGGACGGAACAGTTCTGCCACCCGGTGAGATGCGGGTGGAAGAACACCCGGTTATTCGGAATTTCGCATTCGACGAAGCGAGCAAGAGGTTCCCCATTCTCCATTCACTTGCACCTAAAAGATCGCCTGACGATGTTGAGTGTTCTGACTGCGGTGGAACAGGCGACCTTCCTTTGCCAAATATGAAGGTGAAGTGTTGCAGTTGTGGCGGACTGGGTTGGTTACCGTCAAACACATCGAAGGGGACAAACGATTGGGCTTGATCACCGGAACCAATCAGCTTCTTCGACCGAGACTGCAATGACGTAGATCAGGATTCACCACCAAAGAAGTCAGTCGTTGAAACGTCAACTGGTGGTCACGGCACCGAGTCCCGTCACTTTTGCATGAAGCTGAAAGTCACCCAAACGCTTTTGCAAAGTTGAAAATCAAGAAGTTAATTGTAAAAAGGTCTGAATTTCTTGAGCCTCAACCCACCACCACCCGTGCCATGTCGTTCTTATCTTTTTTGATTGAGGCCGGAAAAAGTTCTGAAAACGGGGTTCCAAAAATAGAGGCAAGGGGGTTTCTGAGTTTGGTCGGAAGGGATTTTTGCGAAAAGACAGATGTGTCATTCCGACGACTTCATCGACAAATCTCGGTAGGGCTTTTTTGAGCGATAGAGTTTAAGTCGCTCTTCGACTTCCTGCTTTTCATTTTCGGCAGCAAGGTCCAGCGACTTTTCCGCCCACTTAACAGCATTTTTGAAATCGCCTGCTTCTGCATAAGCAGCGGCGACCGTATCGAGCTTTCCGAAGATTTTCCACTCGGTCAATTCGCAGGCTTTGATGGCATATTCGACCGCCATCTTTCCATTACGATATCGATCATTCGGACAGGTTGCTCGCAGCCATGCAATGTATTCGAAAGCGTCAGCGTGGTTTGGATCGAGCCTGATGCAGTCGGCGAAGTCGCTAATGGCTTTGTCGAATTCCCCTTTCTCTTGCCAAGCATACCCACGGCTGCCGTAAATATCGGCTTTGTTGGGATCAAGCCTGAGTGCATCGGTGAAGTCGCCAATGGCTTTGTCGAATTCGTCTTTCGCATGCCAAGCGTATCCACGATTGTAGTAAACATCGGCTCTGTTCGGATCGAGTCTGATGGCCTCGGTTAAGTCGTCGATGGCACGGTCGAGTTCACCTTTCGACTGCCACGCCCGTCCACGAAGGACGAAGGCTTCAGAGTTCTTCGGGTCGAGCCGGACAGCGTTCGTGAAATCCGTGATGGCATTGTCGTAGTTCTGCTTCGATCCCCACACTTCTCCTCGATTGACAAAACATTTGGCATCGTTTGGATTGAGCCGAAGTACTTCAGTATAGTCGTTAATAGCATTGTCGAAGTCTCCAATGTTATGCAGTGAGAAACCACGACCGGCGAAACCATAAACATCTTTGGGATCAAGCCGAACGACTTCGGTAAAATCCTTGATGGCCTTTTCAAATTCATGCTTCTCGTTCAAACAATAACCACGATGCGAATATGCCCTCAAATTCGTGGGATCGAGACGAATGGCTTCCGTGTAGTCTGAGATCGCATTATCAAAGTTCCTCTTCTCCTCCCAAGTGTGCCCACGACCGATATAAGCTCTCTCGTTTTTCGGATCGAGGCGAATGGCTTCAGTGAAATCGTTGAAGGCGTTTTGTAATTCCCCTTTGCTCTGCAAGATTGCCCCCCGATAGACGTAGGCCATTGCATTTGTCGGATCGAGTTTAATACCGACCGTGAGGTCATTGATGGCAGTATCATTCTCGCCTTTTTTTGCCAGGCATCTACCACGACTGATGTAAGCACTCGCAATTTTCGGATCGAGTCTGATGGCCTCATTCAAATCTTTGATAGCAGCATCCACTTCGTCTTTGTCGGTCAAGAAGTATCCACGATAGAAGTAAGCCACTGCATTTTTGGGATCGAGCCTGATCGCCTCGGTCCAGTCTTTGATGGCTGCATGCGATTCGCCAGTCTCTGCCAATAACATTCCACGTTTGACGTAGGCGTCCACATTGTTTGGATCGAGCCTGAGTGCTTCGTTGAGATCCTCAGACGCTTTTTTGAAATCCTTTTGTTGTCGTCGAACATCCCCTCGATTGGCATACGCCAATGAATGCTTAGGATTGAGTGTTATTGTCATGTCGAAGTCATCAATCGCGTGAGCGAACTCGCCTTTGATTCGCCAGCAAACACCACGATTGTTGTAAGCCATTGGGTACTTCGGATCGAGCTTTATCGCCATGTCAAGGTCTGCAATGGCGTTGTCGACATCGCCTTTCTTTTGCCGGAGAGCACCACGATAGCCGTAAGCCACTGCGTCCGTCGGATTGATTTCTATCGCCGTTGTGAAATCCGTAATTGCGTTTTCGAGTTCACCCTTCGCGGCCCAACTCGCACCACGAAAGCCATAAGCCTCCGCATTTTTCGGATCGAGTCTGATCACTTCGGTTAAATCTTTGACGGCTTTGTCAAATTCATGCTTCTTTGACCAATCGTCTGCACGAGTCATGTATGCAAAAACGATGTGTGGAGAAGCAAGAGTCGGATCGAGTTTGAAAGCTTCGATCAGGTCTTCGAGAGCCTTATCGAAATCCTTTTGAAATACTCTGACAGTTCCCCGATTGATATACGCCATCGCAAGGGTTGGATCGAGCTTGATCGCTTCGTCGTAATCATTGATGGCGTTTTCAAGTTCGCCTTTCTTTTCCCAATACGAACCACGAGTGTTGTAGGCCGAGGCAAACGTCGGATCTAGCCGGATCGCTTCTGTCGAGTCTTTGATGGCCGCATTCAGTTCGCCCTTGTTTGCCAAAGAAAGCCCACGATTGGCGTAAGCCCGTGCATCTGTCGGATCGAGCCGGATCGCTTCGGTCAAATCATTGATGGCATTGTCAAATTCACCTTTGTCGCTCCTGACGCTCCCCCGACCCCTGTATGCTTTCCCGTTATTCGGATCGAGTCTGACCGCTTCATCGAAGTCGTCGAACGCTTTATCCAGATCAGCGTCCGGTCTGGCCCGGCCACGATACACGTAAGCCATCGAGTTGTTAGGATCAAGCCGAATCGCTTCTGTGAAGTCACTAATTGCATTATCGAGGTCGCCTTTTTCCTGTCGAGCCAATCCTCGATTCGTCCATAACGATACTTTTGTCGAATCTTTCGCAATTTGCTCGTTGTAAAACGCCAACGCTTCGTCAGCCGTCATCACATCTCGTTTACGAACCCATGCTTTCCCGAGAAATACCGTTTCGTCTGTGATTTCAACAATCTTCGCTGGAATCGCAATCGTCTTGATGTCAACTGATTTGCGATCAATCGTGGCTTCGGCATTGGGCTTCAAGAAGATCTTGTCGCCAATCTTGAAATCGGCTCCGATTGAAACGAGAGGTGAGAGGATCAACAGGGCGAAGACGATTTCACGAAGCATTGCGAGATCTCCGTATCCGAGGAATGAAATCACCGCTGAAGTTCGGGATTTCAAAAATCAGTAGGAGCATACCATGAAAACAGCGGCACCGCCAAAATGACTGATCACACGTCAACCGCATCATTCCCCGGATTCCAACGACGACTCGAATGCGTTCATGAAGAGATTGGCGGCAACTGGTACAGAACGGATCAACCTGCGGGTGATAGATGGCTCTGTCCGGCACTGTTCAAGTTTTTCAATGAAGCCCCGAAAGAACTGATGGTGGAAGGTTGAGGAGTGAAGTGGTGGGGAATCACAAGAACTGCAATATCGACAATTTTTTCAGCACGAACCGGTATGGCTTGTTGGCCCGATAAAGTTCGAGACGTTCAGTGGCCTCTCGCTTTTCCTCCTCCTTCATGAGTTCGATTGCCCTCTCTTGCCATTTGAGTGCATTCGGGAAATCGCTTGTCTCGGCAAAGGCAGCGGCGAGACTGCCGAGGCAGTTTGGGTTTTTCCATTCGGTCATTTCACAAGCTGTGGTGGCGAATTCGACCGCTTCTTTCCCATCACGATAGCGTTCATCGGGACAGGTCGCCCGCAGCTTAGCCATATTGCTGAAAGCCGTCGCAGATTTCGGATTGAGCCTGATCGCTTCGGTCCAATCTTTGGCAGCAGCCTCGAACTCGCCCTTCCCCGCCCAGGACGCCCCACGATTGCCGTAAGCAATGGCATATTTCGGATCGAGCCGAATCGCTTCTGTTGTGTCTTTGATGGCAGCGTCAAGTTCGCCCTTTTTCGCCAAGAATCCACCACGATTGCTGTGAGCCTTCACAAAATTCGGGTCAAGCCTGATCGATTCCGTTGCATCGTCGATGGCGTTACCGAGTTCGCCTTTCGATGCCCAGGCCATTCCACGATTGCTGTAAGCTTCCGCATCTTTCGGATTGAGTCTAATCGCCTTGCTTAAATCTTTGATGGCTGCATCAGGTTGACCTGTTTCTGCCAAGAATGTCCCACGAGCGGCATAAGCCCTCGCATTTGTCGGATCGAGCGTGATGGCCGTGTTGAAGTCTTCGGAAGCCTTTTCAAAATCCTTTTGCATTGCTCTGACCCGTCCCCGATTTGGATAGGCCAATGCGTGTTTCGGATCGAGGTCTATCGCCCTGTTGAAGTCCTTAAGGGCTTTGTCGAGTTCACCTTTCTTTTGCCAGTAAACACCACGATTGTTGTAGGCCATCGCATTCTGCGGATCGAGCCTGATCGCTGTGTTGAAGTCCGTGATGGCATTCTCCAACTCGCCTTTCTTGTACCGGAACCAACCACGATTGCAGCGTGCCGTTGCATCTTTCGGATCGAGTTTAATCACTTCGGACAAGTCATTGATAGCATTATCGATGTCGCCTTTCATTTGCCAACACTGGGCACGATTGTGGTACGCTGTCGTGTCTGTCGGTTCAAGACGAATAGCCTCGGTCATGTCGCTGATGGCTTTGTCCAATTCACCCTTCAGACCCCAGACAGCACCACGACCCCTGTATGCTTTCCCGTTATTCGAATCGAGCCTGACCGCTTCATCGAAGTCCTCGAAGGCTTTATCCACATCAACGTCCGGTCTGGCCCGACCACGATAGACGTAGGCCATTGAGTTTTTCGGATCAAGCCTGATGGCTTCGGTGAAGTCGTTAATGGCGTTGCCATATTCTTTCTTCTCACACCAAACCAAACCACGACTCTCCCAAGAAGATGCTTTTGTCGAATCTTTCGCAATTTGCTCGTCGTAAAACGCCAATGCCTCATCAACCGTCATCACGTCGGCCAGACGAACCCATGCCTTTCCCAGAAGAACCTTGTCGGACACGATTTCAACAATCGTCGCTGGGACGGGGATCGTATTGAGGTCCACTTGTTTGCCCTTAACCGTTGCTTCGGCGTCGGGCTTCAAGAGAACTTTGTCGCCAATCTTGAAATCGGCTCCGATTGAAACGAGAGGTGAGAGGACCAAGAAGGCGAAGGTGATTTGACGAAGCATTGGGAGATCTCCGTATCCGAGGAATGAAATCACCGCTGAAGTTCGGGATTTCAAAAATCAGTAGGAGCATACCATGAAAACAGCGGCACCGCCAAAAAGACTGACTACACGCAAACCGCACCATTCCCCGGATTTCAACGACGACTGGAATGGGTTCGTGAAGAGATGGGTGGCAATTGGTACAGAACAGATCTGCCAGCAAGTGAAGGATGGCTCTGTCCGGCTCTGTTCAAGTATTTCGATGAAGCCCCGAAAGGATTGTTCGTCAAGGCTGACCTCGATTCGGGAGGTTCGGTGTCAAGTGTCAGGAAGAAGTGACGACTTGAAGCAAACCGACTCAATTCTGCTTATCCGACCTTGACGAATCGACGGCCTCAGACGGTAATGCAACCATCAGGACCAATGCCCCGACCACACCGGCCAACAAGCCGATCCCGATGAAAACACCAAATGTATTCGCTCGATCTAATGGCGATACATCCAAAAAATGAACCGTTAGATATGCAAGGGAGAATCCGACCAACGGGCCACTGATGAAAGCAGCACCTGACAGGTGGTGGCTATGGGATGTTCGGCGTTGACCTTCCTTGTAAGCCGGGCGAAGCAACCAGCCAGCAGCGATTGCACCAATAAGAGCAGCAAGCACACCTTGACCATCGAGACCCGGATCGAACCGGGAAGGAAACAATACCTCTAACCCAACTACCACACCCACCGTAACGACGATGGCTCGTCCGATGGACGTTCGGGTAGAGGGCACTCCTCGGATCACCCGCACGAGTAACCCAAACAGACCGAACATCACCAAAGCAACAACAATCTTGCCGCCAAGAGGGATTGGCGGAGCACCTGCCAGAATCAACATCGCCGCTCTCCCTTCTGTTGGTGTGAAAATGAGCCATTCTCACAATGATTCTACGAAGTGCCGTACCTCATCGAAAAGATTCGAGCCACGGAAAAACACCACCGAAAAATGGCACGATTTGATCACACACACGTTATTCGCCGACGAATGAACCATCGGGACGCTTGATGAAGTCAGATACGACATCTGGCCTGCCGATGAGAAACAGACTGGGATTTGTTGTTAAGTCTCCGATGACTCGTATGTCGCCGCCCGGTTTACCGTCCCAGAACACATTGATTTCCACCTGATACTCGGTCCCGTCTGGGAACACGCCTCCCGCACTTGACAGGATTCCAGCCTTTATTTGAGCGGACAGTCTCTCGTATGGCCATCGGCGAAACTCGTCGAGATGCTCAAGGAGAACAAGGTTTTTGTCTTCTGTGTTCATGTGAGTCTTTCACAACCACACAAGCATGAAAACGATCACAGATCGCATCGATGCTTCCTCTTGCTGGTGCCGTTTTGAACTTCGATGATTTCGGGAGTGATCCGAATACTCTTCGTCGATTAGGGATCACACAACCCAATCGTTGTCTCCTTTGGTCGAATTTGGCGGCACCCACCCTAAACCACCACAATGGGAACAGAGCATCATCAAATGTTTTACAGGAAATTCACCATGACCATCGCAGTTCGAGCAATCGGCGGCTTCAGACGGTCGCTGGGGGGCAAGCGGACGAAGTGCGTGAAACTTTTTACTGCCTTTGTCGAATGCCAGATTCCGAGTGACTGCGTGTTCCTCGATCCGAATGTCACCCGGCGGTTTCACGCCACTTCGTGTAGCAATGTCAAACGAAATGACTTCACCATCTGGACGGATCGCAAGACACCGAAACCAGCTAGAGTAAACTGGCAATACGTGTAAATTGGCTGCGAGTTCTCTCAGTTCCAAATTATCGGGCTGCGATTCTGCCAAGAACTCGGTCAATCCAAGTTCAATCAATTCGGCAAAATGCTGTTTAGCAGACATGAATCACAACCTGTAGCAAATTCAACTTCATACTATCGACGGTCAAACTGCTAGATCAAGTTGAACCGTCGTTGCACTCGACCCCTCAATGATTCGAGATCCATCACAACTATTTCTTCGACACGTCCCGGTACCGATATGGTTTGTTTGAGCGATAGAGTTCCAGGGATTCCTTGTATTTTTGCTGTTGATTGGTCGGTGCAAGTTCAATCGCTTTCTCTTGCCACTTCATTGCATTGGTGAAATCACCTGATTCGGCGTAGGCGGCGGCAAGAATGACGAGTATGATCGAGTCCTTCCATGCTGACAGTTCGCAAGCCTTCGTCGCATACTCAATCGCCTGCTTTCCGTCACGAAAGCGATCATCGGCACAGGTTGCGTTAATCCAAGCGATTCCAGGATAAGACCACACTTCCTTGGGTGCGAGCCGTATCGCCTCACTGTAGCTCTTAACAGCGTTCTCAACGTTGCCAACCACTTCCCATGCGTAACCAAGATTGGCGTAAGCCAACGCATTTGTTGGATCGAGCCTGACAAGCTCAGTCAAGTCCTTGATCATGTGATCAATTTCGCGTTTTTCTTTCCAAATGTAGCCACGATTGGAGTAAGCATTGGCATTTGTTGGGTCGATCTCGATTAACTCAGTGTAGTCCTTGATGGCGTTGTCATAATCGCCTTTCGCTTGCTCGGTGTTTCGACGATGAGAGTAAGCATTGGCGTAATCCGAATTGAGAGTGACAAGCTCAGTCAATTCGTTGAACATGTGTTCAAATTCATGTTTTTCTTTCCAACTGAAGCCACGATTCGAGTAAGCAACGGCACTTGCCGGTTCGATCTCGATAGACTCGGCATAATCCTTGATGGCATTGTCATAATCGCCTTTCACTTGCTCGGCGTCTCGATGAAGAGAGTAAGCGTTGGCGTTATTCGGATTGAGCACGACAAGCCCAGTCAAGTCGTTGAACATGTGCTCAAATTCATGTTTTTCTTTCCAACTGAAGCCATGATTGGAGTAAGCAACGGCACTTGCCGGGTCCTTTGCAATCTGTTCGTTGTAGAACTCCAACGCCTCATCGGTCGTCATCAAGTCGCTCAGACGAACCCAGGCTTTTCCCAGATGCACTTTGTCGTCCTTGATTTCAGCGATGGTTGCTGGAATCGGAATCGTCTTTATGTCAACTGATTTGCCATCAATCGTGGGTTCGGCACTGGACTTCAAGAAGATCTTGTCGCCAACCCTGAAATCGGAGGCGGTCGAGACGAGTGGTGACAAAATCAAAAGGGCCAAGACGAGTAATTGACGCATGGGCAGATCTCCGTATCCGAAGAAAGAAATCACCCCTTAAATTGGGGATTTCAATTTCTTCGTCGGAGATTGGTTAGCAAATCATCAGAGCAGCGGCAACGTCAAATTGGCTGAGATGCTCGTGGGTCGGTGATTTCGAGGCTCTTTCAACGCCGAAAAAAAGGCGACTCGTTGAGTGACAGGGAATTGGTGAGAAAAGAAAAGTTTGATCACTCCGCTGACTTCTTTGGAAGGTCTCGAATGGGTTGGTTTGAACGATAGAGGTCAAGACGCTGATTGGCAGCTTGCTTTTCATTTTCAGGAGCAAGCTCCAGCGACTTGTCAGCCCACTTAATTGCATTCGGGAAATCACCGGATTCGGCATAGGCGGCGGCGAGAGTGCCAACATTGTTCCAGATTTTCCATGCGGTCAGTTCGCACGCCTTTGTGGCGTACTCAATCGCTTGTTGACCATCACGAAAACGACCATCGGGACAGGTTGCCCGCAGCCATGCGACGTTGTTGAGAGCCATCGCATCCTTCGGATTAAGGTGAATCGCTTCGGTGTAGTCCTTAATAACCTCATCAGGCTCACTTTTAATTTGCCAAGCATAGGCATGACGGGCGTAAGTATCGGCAGAATTCGGATTGAGTCGGATGGCCTCGGTGAAGTCCTTGATGGCGTTGTCCAATTCACCTTTCGATTGGAACGTGTACCCACGATTAACGTAAAACGTCGTATGTTGGGTTGAGTCGAATCGCCTCGGTATGGTCCTTGATGACCTCATTAAACTCACTTTTCGTGTACCAAGCATATGCACGATGGTTGTATGTATCAGCAACATTCGGATTGAGCCGGATAGCTGCGGAAAAGTCCTTGATGGCGTTGTCTGTGTCGCCTTTCATTTGCCAGCAGCTTCCACGACCGTCATAAAACGTCGCATCCTTTGAGTTGAGTCGGATCGCTTCGGTGTAATCCTTGATTGCGTTGTCGGTGTCGCCTTTCATTTTCCAGCAGTTTCCACGACCGACATAAAACGCTGCATCTTTTGGGTTGAGTCGAATTGCCTCGGTGTAGTCCTTGATGGCCTGATCAAACTCACTTTCCGTGAGCCGAGCATAGGCACGACAGTTGTATGTATCAGCAACATTCGGGTTGAGTCGGATGGCCTCGGTAAAGTCCTTGATTGCCTTGTCTGTGTCGCCTTTCATTTTCCAGCACCTTCCACGACCGTCATAAAACGTCGCATTCGTTGGATTGAGTCGAATCGCTTCAGTGCAGTCCTTGATGGCCTCATTAAACTCACTTTTCGTGTGCCAAGCACTGGCACGACGGAAGTATGCATCTGCATAATCTGGATTGAGTCGGATGCCCTCATTAAAGTCCTTGATGGCGTTGTCCGATTCACCTTTCGATTGCCAAATGCATCCACGATTGAGGTAAGACGTGGTATTTGTTGGATTGAGTCGAATCGCTTCAGCGTAGTCCTTAATGGCGTTGTCCGATTCACCTTTCGATTGCCAAGTGTATCCACGATTGACGTAAAACATCGCATTTGTCGGATTGAGTCGAATCGCTTCGGTATAATCCTTGATGGCCTCATCGAGTTTTCCCTTTGTAAACAGGGCATCGGCACGACGGAAGTATGCATCTGAATCACTCGGATTGAGTTGGATGGCCTCGGTGCTGACCTTGATGACATTGTCGGTATCGCCTTGGGGGTCAGCTTCGACCGAAACGAGGGGTGAGAGGACCAAGAGGGCGAAGGTGATTTGACGAAGCATTGAGAGATCTCCGTATCTAAGGAATGAAATCACCGCTGAATATCGGGATTTCAAAATCAGTGGGAGCATACCATGAAAACCCGGCACCACCAAATTGACTGACGACCTCGTCATGGACCACCAACGCATTGCCAGCCATAAATTTGAATGTTCTTCACAGCACCGTACCATGCATTCCAACGACGACTTGAATGTGTTGGGGGCGAGATGGGCGGCAACTGGTGTGAGGGGTTAGGGAATCGGTAATTCATGATTGGTGATCGCCCGGCATGGACATTGACGAGTAACTTGCCTCTGACGCAGTGGAATGGGCATGTTCATCTGCTTCCAGACAAAGTCCTTGGGCAATGGTTCGTTGCAGAACGAAAGAGCGGAGAACTTGTTTGGCAACGTCGCATACTTCGAGCCAATTCAATACGAGGCATCGCTTCTGGAGTCATCGTCGCCAGCGAAATGAGATCCGATGGGCCTTGGACTTTTGATTTTGGTTGTTATGGAATCTCACTCGAAGATGGACGGTTGGTTTGGGTATCGCATCGTGAGGGAGCATTCGGGATTGTTACTCGACTTCTCGATTTTGTGCCGATGTTTACGAATGAACTGAGAGACAGTCCTCATCACGTCTTGGAGGGTAAAGTGTACTGCGAGAGTGGGCGAGTTCTCGATGCGTTAACTGGAGAACTGCTTGGATGGATGAAACGAGAAGAAATTGCAGCATTCGTCGAATCAAGTCCAACGGACACGCTCTTCTCCGTATCAATGTATAGTAGGAGCAAATTCAGCATTCAAATCGAAGGCAAAAACATTTCGTTGTCATCCATTTGCTCGAACCAGCGATTGCCCGGTGAGCGAGTCGGATTCTTGGCAGAAGACGAGGATGGCAAATTATTGTGGCGATTCTCGATTGAGGACGGCAATAATCCAAAAAACGGCAATCTCGGTTCATGCCGACTTCTCCCGCCGTTTCTCTATCTGCTCGCATCGGACGAATGGCGATATTGCAAAATTGGTCACAAAAACATCCTTCAGAGCATTCCAACGCATTGGCACTTGCTGACGTTGGACCTGCGAAATGGAGAAATTCGTCAGGAGTTGGCCTTGGGAACAGATCGCCATCTCGAATGTCGAATTGACGACGGGGACAGCACTGGATTGCTTGTGAGTAAGTCGCCTGAACCACTTCGATTTCGTGAACTCACATATTTTGAACGGATTGAACAGGCATTAGGACATTGAGCGGCGAAGATTGTCCGCACGAACACAGCAGCACAGGAATCATCATGGAAAGCACTGCTGTTGCCGTGAATGATTGCTTACGGTTGCTATTCTGGCCCATGTTCGCCCTTCAATTTTGGAGCGGCCCCGAACAACAGATTTGGCGATTCTCTTCTGTCTCTTACGGCAACTGCTTTTGAATGAAATCTCCTTAAAGAGTGCAACCCAATGCCAAATCAAATTCAGGTGATTGCACCGTACTGGCTCGTATCCGTCGAAACGTGGGTTTTCGATGATGCCGCCACAGGACTCGTTCAAGAACCATTTGTGAGCGGTGTCCCAGAGATGATCGACGACCTTGTGACAGACATCCCGAATGCTCGGAAAGGATTTCGTCTTTTTTTCTCCACAGCACCGTTCCCTGGATTTCAGCGACGACTCGAATGGGTTCGTGAAGAAATGGGCGGCAACTGGTACAAAGCGGATCAACCTGCTGTTGAGGGATGGCTCTGCCCGGCACTGTTCAAGTATTTCGATCAAGCCCCGAAAGAGTTGTTCGTGAAGGCTGAGGGATTGAAGGGGTGATGGAATCTTTGGACGGTGTTCAAGTGTCTTTCGTTTCCACCACTTTTTAGTCGGACACCATTCCAAAAGTCGTCCACATGGACCGTGCTTCATTCTTCCCCGATTTCGAGGAACTTGCTGACTACGGAGTCCTTGCGGGCAAATGCGTTGACGCTCTCAGCGTCAAGCTTTACATCCGACAGGTCTCGACTGATCTGCTCTATTTCTGTTTCGCCACCTTTGGTCTTCACGAGAAATAGAATCCCTTCGTCCAAATCGAAGTCTTTGTCATTTAAGCGGCATTTGCATTTGTCGCCGTCTTTTTTCTCCAGCCGCCATTCAAGCTTTCGGTCATCTTGTGAGGTCAAATGGCCATCGGACTTATGAATCCTTGTCGGAGGCACTGAAGTGAAATAGTCGTTCAAACTTTTTGAACCGCCCTGGATGTCAGAGCAAATCATGACCGTAGGTTGATCGTCCCAACGGTAAAACGTGATGGTTCCACTGCCAATTGCCTGGGATAAGCCAGAAGGCGATGGGGGTGCATTCTTGGTTACGATTTTCGGGCTGCAACCGATAAAAACAAGAAGAAGCATCAGTGCGAATCTAAGAATCCAACCAGACAATGCTTTGAGATCGCTCATCATCTCGATCCTCAGCTAACGCATCCGAATCGAGAATCTGCAACGGTTTTTATTCCGCAAATGCGATTCGGAGAAGAGTTCGAGATTTTAATCGCCACTCTCAAAGACAATCAAGAAGTTTGTCAGGAGCGGCTCTGTCTGGCCGCCCAACAAAAAAGGCCACAGTTTTCAGCGACCTTCCCGTCAAACTCGTAAGCGTGTGAATCGTGATTCCCCATTGGCAGGATGTGAGGTGAGACCTTCAGCAAAAAGCTGCTGTGATTCTCGTCTTCAAGGTCATACAATCCCTGATCCAATAGTGGTATCCTCAATCTCGACAAAAAAGAAAGCACAGATGCAGTGATGATAGGAAACACTGAGGATTCAGAGGACGAGTTTGAGGATGAAGATGAATTCGAGGACGAAGATGACGACCTAGAAGATGATGAAAATGACGACGAAGATTCAGAGGAATTCGACTTCGTGGACGATGACGATTCCGACGACGATGATGAGTCAGATGTGGACGAGTCAGATGAAGATGACGAGGATGATCCGATGGATTATGAGTAGAGTCTTTGGCTCTTCATACCAAAATAGAGGTCTTGCGGGTGATCATTCGCTGGACTTTTTTGTTACCATGAAATCATAGTGGTTAGTAAAATCCTGACGGGAGATACGGGATGGCAAAGTCGAAGGAAGAAATCAACAAGTCACAGGCGATTCGTGAGGCACTACGAGCGAATCGAGACAAAACACCGATCCAAATCGCCGAGATGTTGAAAGCAAAGGGCATTGAGGTGAATGCTCAATTCGTTAGCACAGTCAAAAGCAACTTGCGGAAAACATCAAAAGCCGTGCGGAAAGTCCGCCGAGGAATTCGGCAAGCGGGCGTCAAGAGTCGTCTCAATGGTGCCAGCGATTTTGGCAATGGACTAAAAGTCATCAATGCCGCCGTCGAATTATTGAAGGCCGCAGGTGGAATTGAACAGGCAAAGGCTGCTCTAGCAACAGTCGAAGAAATCGGCAAGGCGATGCAGTAGAGTAGTCCCACGATTGGAGCTTCATCTCCATTTGGCAGTCGATTATCTGCTGAATCAAAACGAATGGAATAACGGCACCTCGGTGAGCCAAGTCGTCGATAATGACGGCGACCAAATCTCATGGCGACGACTACGGAGAACGCTGTGCTCAAGGTTGCATTCCACCTGATTGCCATCGTCGCTTTTATCTCAAACGGATCTGCTTTCGGCCAGCAGCAGAGTCTCACTGAACAGATCATGGACGCCGATGAAACACGGTTCGCCGTCATCTTTCCAAAGCTCAAAGAACAGACCGAACAAGTGTTGCCAATTCTGATCCGTGAAATTGAACGCAAATTGCCATCGGATGCCGACGACGACGCCAAGGAGAAGTTGGCGAAGCGACAGGCAAACGCAGCCGTTGCACTTCTCAAGTTGAATCATTCAGAGAAAGTCTGGCCACTGCTCAAACACAGTCCCGATCCAAGAGCACGGAGTTATTTGATTCATCGAATGGGACAGTTGGGTGCAGATCCGAAGATCTTGATGACCCGGCTGGCAGTTGAGCCGGACATCACGATTCGCCGGGCGTTGCTGTTGAGCTTGGGCGAATTCGACGAGAAGGCGATTTCACTGGAAAGTCGAAAGGAGTTGTTGCCAAAGTTGCAGGAAATCTACCGTAACGACGCAGATCCGGGTCTTCATGCGGCATCTGAATGGCTTCTACGCCACTGGGGTGATGAGGCTTGGTTGAGGCAAATCAATGAGGAATGGGCAGAGAACAACGAGCAGCGAGAGAAGCGATTTGATCACCTGAAATCTTTGGCAACAGCCAATGCCCCGCCTCAGTGGTACGTGAATGGTGAAGGGCAGACGATGGTGGTGATGCCCGGCCCTGTGGAGTTTGTGACGGGACATCTCGCCACACGAGTTGTGCGTAAACACAAGCGGCGAATTGGTCGCACATTTGCACTTTCAGCCAAGTTGGTCACGTTGCAAGAATACGGCAGTCTTGTCGACGATCGGTCACTGCCTGAAATCAACGACCAAAATGCGGACTTACCCGTGGTAAAGAGGTCATGGTACGGTGCAGCAAAATATTGCAATTGGTTGAGCGAAGAAGAAGGTATTCCCAAGGATCAATGGTGTTTTGAGGCCACGGATGATGGCATCGACATGAAAGCCAACTACTTAAGTCTCACGGGCTATCGTTTACCAACTTTGTCGGAGATCGAGTATGCGACACGAGCGGGATCAATGACGGGTCGTTTTTATGGAACGACGGACGATTTGCTGCCAGAATATGCTTGGTATAAGGGCAATTCTCAAGGGCGGACGCAGCCAGTGGGACGCCTAAAACCAAATGATTTGGGTCTATTCGACGTTCATGGGAATGCGTATACGTGGTGTCAGGGTATGCTGGGTAGCATTCCCCAGAATAAAAACAATGAAACGGTTGAAGATCAAGGAGACGATCTTGTGGCCATCGAGAAGGATCGGGGGATGTTACGTGGCGGATCGTTTGAAGATGAACCGAAGGATATCAACTCTGACCTCATTTTTTGTGATCAGAGGACGAGTCGTGAGAGCGGATTTGGCCTTCGTTTAGCGAGAACAATAAAGCCAGCACCAACCACCCCCAAAGATGGCAAAGCTGAAAATACTGGCAAATGAACGACCGTCGTTAGTCAGGCAGAATTGATGGAAGGTCACAACCATCTTGAACGCCTGATTCCCTAATAAAAAAGGCCACCAGTCGGCGACCTTCCATTCGACCTCGTAAGCGTGCGAATCGTGATTGCCCATTGGCAGGATGTGAGGTGAGACCTTCACCACAAAGCTGGGCGAAACCTTCACGATGGATCTGCGAAATTCACCCTCGGTCACGAGGTCGGTTTCCGCTGCTGTCTGTTCTGCATGGCCATACCTCCCTGTTGGAGACATGTTGGCGATGCTCGACTGGGAGTCCATCCCACTCATCCCTAAGTGGCCTTCTTGCTCCTTCCATAGTTACCTACGAAATCTGGGCGTGGATTGTTGGTGAAATGTGGGGAATCGGGAGGCATACATCGGATGATGATGTGTTGATTGATCACACTCGCCATCGGGTTACGTCGAGGTGCTGGAGACAAACACGACACGATTCTGCTCATCGAAATAAATCAGCAGGACTTGTGGACCAATTCCCCCGATCACGTAAGTCACCAATCCATGTGACTGATAGAAGTCATTCGGTACTGATTGTTCTGCCCAATTTGGGAAACTGTCACCGAGAGGAAACCGTCCGTTGGGTTCGCCAAGAATCGTTTGAACTTCGGTGACCAACATTCCTGGCTGGATCTTCCGCCAATCGTCGATCAATCGGCGTTCAGCAGGTTGCCGAAGAAGACCGCTATACACAAGCACGAACAATGCGGCGACGACGATGCCCATCACGAAATCGACAATCAATAGACACATTGATTTGAGGTTGTTCATGATTCTCTCCAGATGACCGTCCTACATTTGCCCTTTGATCTGAACCAACTTCGCCATCGGTGACAAGAAGCTGTCGATCACCAATCACGGCATCACGAACTGATGTCCTTCAGGCCGCACAGTCAAAACGGGACAAGGAGCGGTTCGCACCACACTTTCAGCCACGCTTCCCATAATCACATGGGTCAAGCCAGTTCGACCATGTGTGGAAAGTACAATCAGGTCAATGTTCTGCGTGCGGGCGTACCGAACGATCTCCACTTTCGGAGACCCCTCGACAATGGAATGGATCACTTTGCGACCTGTCGCCCACAGCGGGTCAAGAACACTGGTGAGTGCCTTTTCGGCGGCAATTTTGGATTCGCTGATTTGATTCGGCAGAGCGAGTCCCATTTCAAAATTGGGAGTGAAGTCCGTATGGACTTCCAATGTGTGCAGCAGGTGCAATTCAGTATCGAACCTCGTTGCCAATTCGCAGGCGTAATGCACGGCGATGACTGAGAGGTTGCTGAAGTCGGTCGGCAACAAGATCTTCTGAAGTTGAATGGCCATTCGGTGCTTCCTCCGTTTCTTCGCTGCTGGGTTACGACGGACCTCCATCATACCGGGTTCAACATTAGCCAGATAGAATTGGGTCATCATGCACCATCCTGCTTGGAGCCTCGTCGTCATCGGAATCCTGATCGCTGGGATTGGGTTGGTGTGGCTCGTTCTCCCCTCAATTCCTTGGCTCGGCAAATTTCCGGGCGACATCGTGATTGAACGAGAGAACTTCCAGTTCTTCTTCCCGGTAACGACGTGCATCTTGTTGAGCGTCGTGTTGACGGGAATCATGTGGATCGTGCGGTACTTTTCACGATGACGGGAATTGCATGACGACAATTCGGACGATCTCCAAATGCCTGTTATCACTTCTGATGGTCTTTGCTGGCGTCATGCACCTCATCAGGCCAGGCTTCTTCCTCAAAATCATGCCGCCCTATTTGCCATTTCATTTGGAGTTGCTCTATCTGAGCGGTGTTATCGAGATTGGGTTGGGAATTTGTCTGCTTATCCCACGGTTCTCACGCCTTGCGGCTTGGGGCATCACTGCCTTGTTGATCGCTGTCTTCCCCGCAAACATCTACCTGTTCCAGCATCAGGAAATCGTTCGTTCGTCACCGACCATCCACTTGCTACGCCTTTTATTGCAAGGGCCGTTGATCTTCTGGGCGTACTGGCATACACGACGAAGCAAGCCAGAGGATGACCTCGTAAGCGTGTGAATCGTAATTCCCCATTGGCAGGATGTTCCTCACTGCTGATCTGGGATGCTCGTTGAAATAGACGGCTACAGGGACTACCTTTCATCAGCCCCAAATTATCTTGAAACATTCGGCCAATCATAATCGATACGAGGGCATAAAAACGTGATCGACAAACCTCTGGAGCAGATCACATTATCGGACATCGAGCGTCTGGTTCAGGAGAAGTGGCCTGAAGGCAAAACCGTTGATTACAAACGGGACGCCTACGGTGGAAAGGACGATGACAAAAGGGAATTGCTGAAGGACGTGTCGTCGTTTGCGAACACGTTGGGCGGCGACATCATCATCGGTGTCGATGAAGACAAAGGCGAACCGACTGGAATTCCAGGTATTGCAATTGATGACGTGGACAAGGAAAAACTGCGGCTTGATGGGATCATTCGTCAGGGATTGGAGCCACGGGTTGATTTTGGCATCCACTCCGTCACCACGCCTTCTGGCACTTTCGTCGTGATCATCCGAATCAAAGAGAGCCTTCTGTTTCCCCATCGTGTCGTTTTTCAGGGGAAGTTCGGTGAGTTCTGGGCCAGAAATTCTGGAGGGAAATTCTCGATGGACACGGACGAGCTTCGGCGGGCATTTACGTTGTCCGATTCAATCTATGAACAAATCAAAGACTTTCGCAACAAAAGAGTCTCCGAAATTGTTACTGGTGAAACGCCAATACCTTTAATGGCGACAGGAAAAGTGATTCTGCATTTGATTCCCGTCTCCTCATTTCGGTCTCGTCAAGTATTTGATGTTGCGAACATGCCGCAATTGCCAACTCAGTTTCCGCCAATGGGATCGCTTGGCGACCACCGCCTCAATTTGGATGGTCACGTTTCTTACGGAGGCGGGGGAAACAGTGGACCACGTAGGGCGTACACGCAATTCTTCCGTAATGGAATTGTGGAGGCGGTCATGGCCGACGTTGTTCGTGAAGACCAAGAAAATGGTAAATTATTCAGAGCGTCATACGTTGAACGCCACATCTTATTCGAGCAACGTCCCTTCGAACGCTTCCTGAAGAGCCTTGGCAACCTCGGCGTGCAATTACCAGTCTGGTGCTTCCTTACTATCACGGGTGTTAAGGGAGCAAAGATTCACTCGGAGTACCATTTCGAGGATGAATTCCGATCTATTGACCGTGACATTCTGATGCTGCCCGAACAATTCATTGACGATTTCGGAATCGATGTGACGGCATTCTTTCGCCCAACATTCGATTTAATGTGGAATGCAGCGGGGTTCGCTCGATCCTTGAGTTTCGACTCGAATGGCAAATGGGTCGCAGGATGAATCCGATACAAGCGTCTGCTATGTGGTGTTGCCCGAACTGCCTGAAACACAAAGACACATCGACCCCATGACCACAATCCTCTTCCTCCACGGTTGGCATTCGGTCCCAGGTGGCGTCAAACCGACCTACCTCAATGATCACGGCCACGAAGTCATCAATCCAGCCCTCGACGATGACGACTTTGCACTGGCCATCAAGACTGCCCAGGCCGAGTTCGACAAACACCAGCCCCAAGTCGTCGTTGGATCATCAAGAGGCGGTGCCGTCGCCATGAACATCGATAGCGGCGATGCCAAGCTCGTCCTGCTTTGCCCTGCATGGAAGAATTGGGGAACGGCGAAAACGGTAAAGCCCGGCACCGCGATCCTGCATTCGAGCCGATGACGTGATTCCATTTGAGCATTCAGAGGAACTGGTCAGTAATAGTGGCCTTCCATTCTGGACGCTGATGGAAGTTGGCTGCGATCATCGGTTGGCTGACCCTGAATCTTTGGAGTTGATGTTGATGGCATGTAAAGAGGATGCTGAGGGTGGCCAAGTGAGTTCCTACAAGGATATTTAATCGATGGAAGAAGTACGCCAAGAACCCTTGATGAGACGGTCGTTCATTCAACGACCGATCGTGCAAATCTCCATTGTTGCGATACTGGTAGCCGCAATATTCGGTTCGGTATACGTCTGGAAGACAAATGATCAAACGCCACTTGATCCAGAAGAATGGATTGCATCGAGGATCAAATCAGCGGGAGGTCTTGTTTTTTACAACGCTGAGCACATCAATCATATCGCTCTTAGCAATACACCAATGCCGTCCGACGTGCTTTCGGAAATCGTAAAACTTCCAACAATCGAAGAATTATTCCTGAGCAAAACGAAGTTTACTGATGGCCAGATGAAGCAACTCAGTGGTGCAACGAGTCTGAAACGACTTTTCCTCGGTGCCGCTGAAGTCACGGACGCAGGAGTTGAACATTTGAAGGATTTGACCAAGCTCAAAATAATCGAACTCAATGGCACTCATGTCACTGACGCTGGGTTAGAACATCTGAAGGGACTGTCAAATCTCGTTTGGATAAACTTGAACCATACGAATGTGACGGATTCTGGGCTTGAACATCTGATAGGACTTCGAAATCTTCAGCGTCTTTATCTCAGGCATACGAATATCACAGACGCTGGATTGCGGTACTTGAAAGAATTAAAGAACCTCCAGCTTCTCGATCTGAGTGAAACCGCAGTCACCGAAGAAGGCAGAGCATCACTTCAAATTGAATTGCCGAAATGCCAAATCGACCGTAACCCAGCTTTTCCTCCGAACCCGCCTTTGCCAATCCCGAATCAGACGATTTGAAAAACGAAATCAGGCCCGATTCGCCATCGATCATTGCCCACTGATCAGAGCGAGAAAGTTGGTGCAAAGGGTGTTGACGAAAGCCATTAGTACCGTCAGGAATGTTTTGGCGGCAAGAAGTTCGCAGAATTGCTGACAGAATTGGGCCATCTGTCCATGACATGACTAGGAAGGCGAACCCCTACGCCGCATCTACTTGCTTCGGTTGACTTCGACGCAGTTGCGACCAAATGAATCGTCCGACGATGACGATTCCGCCGAACCCTCCAACAATTGCCTGAAGGAGCAGACTGCCAGCACTTGGATCGAAATACGCAAACAGTGGACTCATGATTTCCAGCATTCCCGAAAAGTGAAGCCCGCACGATTCTATTCGATTAAACCCGTCACCCAATCGAATGTTTCGGTCTGTTTTTCGGGTTGGAAATCTTCGGCGAAACGGATGGTGGAGGTGCAAGTCACGGAGGAACTCGGAAAAGCGACTCAACCGATTGCAGGCTCGTTACAGCACGGTAGCGGCTGACTGAAGTGTCGCATTCGCAGCCGTACCAATGGTTGTTGTCGCCCCGATGCAAACGACGATGATCAACGCAAGCATGACGGCATACTCAACCGCCGTGGAACCAGCTTCCGAAACAATGAAGTTCTTGGCGTTCAGCAAAACTTGGTTCATTTTTGTCCTTCTGAAACACGCTTCTACGAAGAATGGTGAGGCGGGGACGAATCGTTGCTCGTCAGTTCTCACTTTTAGTCAGACTTGATACCGTCGCTCGACCCTGAACTTCGCCCGAACTTTCTTCGGTGGAGTTGATGGCTTGCTCAAAACGGACCAAAACGACGACAACCGCACGCCGCCACAGTCTTCGCATCGGGCGAATGGAAATACGATCAAAAGCGAACGCCATCCTCGGTTGTTGATTTTGGCCTTCGAGGCACCACATTTCTGACACATCATTTTTCTCTCTCTTTCGAACCACTCGGCATCTCTCGTCGGATTCTAAATCGATCCAAATCGACGACGACAAAATACAGTTCGAATTCAGGTATTGGATGGCTCACTCACCAAGTCGGGCAAGCCGGGAATGATGTCCGAGTAAATCGGCAATGTCGAGATGAAGCACTGGAAGTCTGGCTGACTCGTAAGCGAATCGATTCTTTCTCCTGACCGACATGGGTTTCACCCGGCAGTTTTTGCGGACTTGAAGGCAAAAGGCTTAAATGTCCGTAGGGTCCCACACCAAATTGGAACATTGTCAGTCGTTGGCGTAAAAGAGCGTTCGAGTGGAATGAGCGAACACAATTTCAGCGTGTAAGGACAAACATGGATGTGGTGTCTTCGCTTCCTGGTTTCTTGATTGAAATCTTCGACTTCGATCTCGAATGGTTCAGTAACCGATTCTTCCACCCCGGATGCCGTCCAGCATCATCTGGAACGAACGAATTGCATTGATGCGAATCATGGCAGTTGAAACACGCCAACATCATGCGATTCAAATCAACTCAAGTCGCCGGAACAACTGTTGTTCATCGTCTGGCCAACCGAGACCGATGTGGGCCAAAAATGGTGAGATTTTCTGCGGGGCCGAATTTTGTAATTTCCGTCACAGAGCAACCGAACTTACCTTGCTTACGCCCAATTTCTTAAATCTCGGATAGGTTTTTGGCGAAATTTGACGCTTCTCGATTTCATTCTATGTTTGCGTTGAATCCACCAGGTTGCATCATGACTGACCGTCATTTAGCAAGACTCTGGTGGTCTTAAAGAGATATTCCCTTGAAGTACCTGGGCGTTCAGCGGTCACAGCGGCGTAGCTACGACCCAACGGGCTGCTCAAATCATAGAAGTCTTGGATTCCTGGTGCGGAATCTGGACATTGTGTCGATAGAAAGAAAAAGCAATGAACTTGTTCATGACCAGTGTAAAGAATTTTCTCGTCTCGGAAGATGGTCCGACCGCCGTTGAATATGCGGTGATGCTCGCCCTCATCATTGTCGTCTGTATTGGTGCTGTCACGACGATTGGCACGAAGGCTAACGCCAAGTTCCAGTCAGCCGCTGCCGTTCTGTGATCGCTTAACAATCGTTTTCAGTAACTCTCTGCTCCACTTCGCTCCACTTCGTCCATTGCAGCCTGCCATCAGCACCGATGTTTGCAGGCTGTTTTCGTTTGTGGTTGGTAGCGTTTCCATTCGTGGAAGAATTGGATTGAAAGGACAGACTGAAATGCAGGCCATGTGCTAATGATCGAATTCCCACCAACCTTCCGCCCTCTCCTTGACTCCCGCCCACGCCCTCCCTCTAATCTCCCCCTTCAAATGTTTTCCCCAAGGAGATAAACAATGGCCAAGAAATCACCCGCACCAGAATTCAACATGTCCGAAACGATTCGTGAGCTTCTCACCGAAAATCCAAAACTGACCAGCCAAGAAACCACCGACGTAATTTTGGTGAAGCATCCCGGTGTCAAAATCAACAAGAACAGTTTCTCGGTGGCGTTCTACACGGGTCGGAAAAAGCTTGGGATTGGTAAAGCTCGCAAGGGGAAGAAGGTCGGCATTCGGAAATCGATGTCGTCAGCCGGACCAAAGGTGAATCTCGACATGATGCGGTCAGCCGCCAAGTTCCTAAGCGAAGTCGGCAGTGCCGAAGCTGCTCTTGAGGCAATCAAGCAGGTTCAAGCGGTGCAGGTGAGGTGATGGCTTCGTGGCAGATCCGATTGGATTCACGCATCAAGAATGCCATCAATTCTCTGTTTAATTTCCTCAAGGGAATTGCCTTCAGTGGGGATAGTTTTTTTGCTGTCCTTCGTTGAATAGACCCTTGCGTGAAATTTCTCGACGATCATTGCCGTTCCAGAATTCATTATGGTTGTTGAACTGCGTCTGATCGAGACTCCCCGATGAACCATCGGATCTGACATATCTTTTCTCCGGCCAAAATAATCAACACATATCAGTAGGATCGGCGTAGTGTCGATACCCCGAACGAGATTAACTCTTGAAAGTCCCGACGATTTTCATATCGGCAACAACTCTTTGGCGAGCGTCCGAACCGGCTCATCATGCGGCTGATATCCAAGTCGCTCGAAATTGGGGAATCCGCCCCATTTGAAGACATACCGCAGATAATCGACGAAGAACATCCGTTTGACATCGAGATCAATCGTGGCGTCTGCGGATTTGTCTGGAACGAGGATTTCATGGCGATGAACGATCCATCCTCCTCGAACGTTGTGCCAACCATCATCTCCAACGTAAATCCGGTGAATGTGCTGCGGCAGTTCGTCGAGACTGTCTAACACGACACTCTCGCTCTCGATGTCCACGCCTTCGCACAACTCTATTTCATACAATTCATGGTCGATGAACTCATCACGCTGTTCGAACTGGACCTCCAACGTGTTCCATGATCGATCATTAACACCTTTCCATTTTGGGTGCCTTCCCGACAAATTCACTTCCCCCACCACTTCAATCCACGCCCATGCCGAAAGACCGAGCGTCCAAATATCTTGTTCGACGAAACTCAATAAGCCGGGATGCTTTTCGGGAGGCGAAAGTGGAAATTTGATCTTCTCATCAAACTGATAACCACTTTCAGTAAGTCGGTCGATGAGCATTTCGACATTACGACGGACCCGTTTCATCGTCTCAACGGCAACCGCCAAAGCGTCGTCGAAGTGTCGCTCTTCTCGAACGGTCTCTTCGAAGTTTCTCAATGTAGTCCAGACTTGCTCACGCTCGCCGTGCTGATAACGACAAAGAAACGACGCCATTCTGTGTTTCCGTTTGTGAATTCGGTTTCGAGGGATTTCTCAGAACAATGTTCGTTCGGGTTGAACTGGTCGAATGCAATCCGGCGAATCGTTCTTCACGCTGTTGACCAATGTGCTCACCGCTGTCTTTTCCAACCATTCGTCTGGACAGGGAACGAGTAGTTTGGTCAACGCCACCGGATAATCGAAATCTGGATTCAGCCACATGCTCCAGTCGTCCTTCGCCAGAATAACCGGCATCCGGTCGTGAAACTCTTCGGTGAATTTATTCGCTTCTGTCGTGATGATTGAACAGGACTCAATCGCATCTTCGTCCTGTGGTTGCCATCGTTCCCACAAGCCCGCAAAAGCGAGCGGCTGACCATCCTTCCGAAAGATGTGCCACGGCTGCTTGGTCTTGCTGTCTAATCGCTGCCATTCGTAGAAACCGCTGGCAGGAATGAAGCAGCGACGTTCTCGAAACGCTGACCGAAATGCCGGTTTGGTAGCAACGGTATCGCTCCGGGCGTTAATCATTTTGGAACCAACGGTTGGATCTTTCGCCCAACTCGGTACGAGTCCCCATTGAAGCGGTTCGGCCAACCGGCTCCCATCATGCTTCTGCCTGATGGCCAAGATACGCTGCATGGGACCGATGTTGAATCGAGGTGACGACCAAACTGGCTCCCGGAAAAGTTCGAAGAACTCGGCCAGTTCAGCGGGACTCGCACGCAAGTTAATTCGACCGCACATCACCTCTGCCTTTCGGCTCGTAACACCCAGCAACAACATGGGGATTTTTACAGAATTGGGACGAGTACAATTTCGTCGCCAGTTTGTCTTGCGTCATTGGATAATCCAGATATTATGCGTCAGTCCAAAGTTTTATCCAAATCCAGCCGGTGCTGGCGGTGCCACGCAGACCAAACTGCGGTCTTCTAATTCGCAAATCAAGCGAATCCCCAAGTGCTCAAGGTTGAGCAGTTTCGTTTCAATTGGGTCGGCGTGCCGTCGCAGATGCGATGCCCGTAATCACGCCTCAGTTTGGAATGCTTCCGATGTCTCATCGCACTTTGTTGCCCGGTCGCACCTACAGATTTTTGTACCCAGCAATCAATTTCAATTGTCTGATTAGCGGAATGGATGAACGCAGGATTCTCGTGATCCGTGTTCGAGACACTGATTCAGAGCCGTTAGATGACGAAACGATGAATTCAAATCCGTTTGTCAAACGAGGACGGTGGCTAGTGACGGGACTGGATTTGGACAAGATGGAAGAACGGTCGTTTTACGTCGAGTCGATGGTGGCTGTGATGGAAATTGGGAATCGATCGGTGGGACAAGCAATGGAGTATTCGGTTCTTTAATGACCATGCGTGACGGTAAGTCATCAAGCAACAATTCTTCTACGAGACTGCCTTCAGCATCGCCGCTGAAGATTCACGGCCAAATCTCTTCTGAGTTTGGCGAACCATCGGATACCCAAACCGGATCAGAAAGTGGTTTGGGCGTGAGAAGGCAAAGATGTCGTACCACACGCTGTTGTCCGACTGATCCCACTCGACAAGGAATCGTTCCTCACCAGTCCCAGCATGGTCAGGCAGCGTGCCGTAGGCAAAGCCGAAACGACTGACCGCCCCGACCTCATCTACAACGGAGATGATGCGGCAGGCGTTGAGCCACCACAGGCCGATGGCTCGTGCCAGCACCGCCACGACCTCTCCCTTCTGGATCGGAGTTTCTTGGGGACCAGCTTCCAACCAGCCAAGGCGGAACTGATCCCACCGCCTAAGTGCCCGCTTGGCCGCCTCATACACTTGCTTGCCTTCGCCGAGCTTGATGCGAGTGTGATCGACGATGTAACCGACTGGCGGATTCCCTGCCGTCGCACCAACTGCCGAATAGGTGAAATCCAGCTTCGCCTGCTCCGAAAGGAAGCGGCGGATCGATTCGGCAGAAGGTTTTCGCAGTGTCAACATCCAAATCCTCAACCTCGCACGGCCAACGCTTTGCCTGTGTTGCGGTTCAATAAACGGTAAACTTCTCTACAGGATACTATCCGCAAACCAACTTGCTTCCCAACAGGGGAATTAGGCCAAACACCATGCCGTCGCCGAATTCGGGTTCCAACGCAACGCTCAATCCTCCCGTTGTTCTTCTCGCTGGAGCGACAGGATATGTTGGCGGTCGATTGATCCCGCTGCTCGAACAACAGCCGGTGTCGTTACGGTGTCTGGCTCGCAACCCAGATAAACTCCGGGCTTCCATCAAGGATACCACGCAGGTCGTCCAAGGAGATGTTCTCGACCCCGCTTCGCTGGACAAGGCATTGCAGGGCGTTCACACTGCCTACTACCTCGTGCATCTGATGTCCGGCTCAAAGGATTTCGAGAAGGAAGATCGGCAGGCAGCGGAGATTTTCGCAGCAGCGGCCAAGAAAACCGGAGTGCGGCGAATCATCTACCTCGGTGGTTTGGGTGACGATGCTGATCCAAAACTCTCGCCCCATCTTCGCAGCCGCCATGAAGTCGGTGAGATCCTTCGAAATTCTGATGTGGAGACCATCGAGTTTCGTGCGTCTCTGGTGATTGGAACAGGCAGTTTGTCGTTCGATCTGGTGAAATCGTTGACCGACCGTCTTCCGGTGATGCTCTGCCCCAGTTGGCTGACCACGCCCACGCAGCCGATTGCTGTGGATGACGTGCTGGCCTATTTGCTGGCTGCGAGAGAATTGCCACCGGGAGAGAGCCAAATCTTCGAGATCGGCAGCGAGGATGTCACCACTTACGGCGGAATGATCGGGGAATACGCACGCCAAAAAGGACTGCGGCGATGGTTGATATTCGTGCCGGTGCTGACACCTTACCTCTCCAGCCTGTGGTTGGCCCTCGTGACACCTGCTGCCTTCGAGGTTGGTCGACATTTGATCGAAGGCTTGAAGAACCCGACCGTGGTCAAGGATCGCTCGGCTCTTGACGTGTTTTCGATTAGACCGATGAGTATACGAGATGCCATCCAGAAGGCACTCGGTAGTCAGACCACATCATCCACGCCGTGGAGCGTTGGGGCGAACTTTCTTGGGTACGTGCTGCTGTAGACCAGCTTGCAATCTCAGCACGGCCAGTTCCTTGGCTTTTGCCTCGACCTCAAGGGTTATGTCGAGTTCATTCCAGCACTTCGGGAAGTCATTCACGTCGATGAAGTCGTGGTGCCGCTCACACTTGGGGCCATCCCAGCCTTGAATGGGGCTGGAAATATGGAACATCGGCTCTCGATTCCATGTCGTCAGAGCAACCCTCGTGGCTTGTTCGACGCTCAGGGTATCGGGATTGCAACGGTGATGATGCACGTCGTAAACGAGCGGGATGCCCGTGACTTTGCAGACTGGAAGCAGATCGGCTGGCGTGTAGGTTTTATCGTCATTTTCGACGGTCAAACGATTTCTGACTCGTGGAGAAAGCCGGTTGATAGTGAAGGCCAAATCGGCAAGAGCTTTCTGTTTGTCCTTGTAGGCACCACCGCCGTGAATGTTAATGACATCGGCCCCGATCCACTCGGCAACTTCTGCCTGATATTCTAGTTCTCGAATCGACGCCTTGATCACGTCGGGCCGCTGTGAGTTCAACACCACGAACTGATCGGGGTGAAAACAAGTTCGCATTTTGTGCTTCTTGACGAACTTCCCGCACTCCTTGAATCGACGAATGATCTCTTCACTCTCTGGGAGTTCATCAACCTCGTATCCGCAGGTTGGATGTGTCTTGATGGGGAGAACCTGACTGTTTACTCGGAAGCAACCGATCCCTTTGTCCGCACAGAAGTGTAGAGCAGCGAGCAGTGCCTCAGCATTCGCCATGCAAAGGCGGTTCAGTTTGACCAAGGCATCGGAGCGTTTCATCTTTCCAATAGCGGTGGCCGTCGTCGTAACGAACTTGATCGGCTGATCTCGAAACAAACAACAGAGGCCCAATCGTATCATGGTCTTCCTTCGGCGGAATTGCATGGTATCATTCCGGGATCAATGGATGGAATCCTCCGCATCCAATTTGTTTGAGAACGCTCAGTTCAGCAGTCCAACAAACACACCGATCCCCAAGAGTACAACACCAAGGCAACCATATCCCGATGAGGACTGAATGCCGTTTTGCTCGCCAATACAATCGACGGCCTCTTTCGCTTCCTTGAGGCCAACACCAAACTGTTCCCGGTACACCTTAATCGCCTTGATCTTCTCGCCATGACTAAGCAGAGTGACGATTTCACTCGTCACGTGTGGGTCGTCAGGTGGAACTGGTTTGGTAAATGACCCACTCGCTTCCAATGATTCAACCGCAGCTTTTGCTTCGGCGAGACCAACCCCAGTTACTTCCCAATACCGTTTGATGGCGAGAATCTTGTTACCGGTTTCCAGTAGTCCCCTGATCTCTTCTTCAAAAGCATCCTGCATTCAGTTGTTCCTCGGCGATTTTGGTTAAGTAAGCAGTTTCGCTGATGACCATCACGAGTTCCGTCTGCACCGTTCCAACCCTCGACCTTGAGCAAGTCCTTCAATTCTGCGAGCCTGAACCATCGCCAATTTGAAAAGGAAATTCCACATTCTCAAGGCTGATGTGGGAGGCAGCAGTATTTCAGGAACTTGGCAATGAGAAAACGAACTTGGTATCTGAAATCACCCAAGAATCCTTCAAAGCCCAAAGTCTCTGACGAGATGAAGGCCACAATTCTTCGGGACGCACTGCCTGTGGTTGCAGGTCTCAAGAAACGCCTCTGCAAAAAGCCAGCCAAACCAATTTTCAATTGGCCAGAGGACATTTTCGTTCGATGGCACCGAGACTGCCTGTATTTTGTCGTCGTCATGCGAACTCCTCATGGAATCCCACCGACTTTTGAATCCCACATCGCCCGATTGGAACACACAGGCGACGGCAAATTCAATGGTGGTGTTCCGATGCGACGAGGCTGGATGACAATCGATAAAGATTTGTCGGTACAGAAGAGTTTAGAAGCAGTAGCTGAAAACGCATATTGCTGAGCCTGGAACATGCCGCAAACAACGTCGATTGCTGTCCCGTTTCTTATCTCTCAACTCGCCACTGTCAAAGCTGTCAAAAACAAACGCACACTTGGCAAGAAACCGTTGATTTCGAGTGGAACTTATTGAGCCACATTCGTGTCTGTTGAACGTTGGTTAAAATGAATTCCACCCGTTTTGAAAGTTTTCAATGCCAAGAATAATCGCCATCGGAGACATTCACGGTTGTTCGGTCGCCCTGTTCGCTCTCATTGAAGCAATCGACCCACAGCCAGGCGACACCATCGTCACTCTGGGCGATTACGTTGATCGAGGACTCGACTCGAAGGGCGTGCTGGATCAGTTGATCGCCCTGTCCAATCGTTGTCGTCTGGTTCCAATTCTCGGCAACCATGATGAGATGATGCTTCATGCACGAGACAGTGATGCTGATTTTCAACATTGGATGAACATCGGCGGCGATGCGACCCTCGATTCCTATTCTTCGACGGAAACTCTCAGTCACATTCCGCCTGAACACTTTGAATTTCTCGAAAAGTGCGTCCCATTTTACGAGACCGAGACGCATTTGTTTCTCCATGCGAATTACGACCCAGCTTTCCCGCTCGACCAGCAGGACGAACACACCCTTCGTTGGCTGTCGTTAAGAGACTTCGTGCCGGGACCGCATTGCTCTGGCAAGATTGCGGTGGTGGGACATACTCCCCAACCAGAAGTTCTCGACCTGGGACATTTGATTTGTATCGACACAAATTGCTGTGACGGCGGATGGCTGACCGCACTGGACATTATCAACGGTCAGAAGTGGCAGGTCGATGAAAGGGGGAATGTGCGAACGAATTCATGAGCCGTTTCCCAAGTTGTAAGGCAAAAGGAATTCACCGTCGCTTTCGTCGTTTCACAAGGAGGTCGATGATCGACTCAGGAGACTCCAGCCTCTCTGCCAATTGCAGTGGAGTCTCATTTTTATTGTTGGTGAATGCCAGCGAAGCGTCATTATCAACCAGTAACTTGATGATCTCTTCAAACGATGAAGTAACGGTTTCTTCCTTTTCATTCGGAAAGGTTTGGCCTCGTTTCCATCGCTCAAATCGAACTGCGATATGCAACGGTGTTTGCCCATCAACATCCGTTACGGTCGGGTCGATTCCAGCGTCAAGCAGCAGTTTGACCGATTCGGGATTTCCTTCAGCGACAACGTGGTGAAGAATCGATGCTTCGTTTCCGATAAACCATACGCCCGATCTAAATCCGTGCCATGTAATTCTACGCCTGAGATTGGCTCCATATTCGATCAGGAGTTTTACAATTGCAGGATGTTCTGCGGCATAAACCATGATGGAAAAACCGCCGCATTCCTCAAAAGCATCTGGGTCTGCTTTATGTTCCAGAAGAAGCTTGCAGATCTCGACACAGCCAGTCTCTGCTGCGACTTTCAGCGGAACTGATTGAGCTTCTTTCCGGTCGTTCACCCAAGAATCATCGATATTGAGTTTGTTTCGAACGAACTCAATATCATTCATGTAAATGGCAGTGTCGATTGTGTATTCGGCTCCCGCTTTTTGCAGCCTCTCCACAATCTCTTTCCACTCACCACGTTGTTTGTCGTCACGACATCTGGAGAAGTTCTGAGCAGCGTTTTCGATAGGTGATTGCCTTGTTGCCCTGTCCCGAATATCGAGCTTTGCTCCGTGAGCAAGAAGCAGTTCGACGATTTCAAGTTTGTCAGCAACGTAGATAGAAGTGAGTTCGTTTTCGTAGGTTAAATTGGCGTCACGACCAGATTCCAAGAGCGACTTAACAAGCCCCACATCACCGCCCCGAACAGCTTTACGTAGATCTTGGGCTGAACTCTCTGAAGCGAGACCGAGGAATGTGAACAAGAATAGGGCAATGTAACGACGCATGGTGGTGTCCCCCCGTCTACCGTCAAAAATGACACATGTCGATTGTAACTTCGCCAACTCCTATCAGGCCAGACGATTGGCTTCTGATTCGAAATTAACCTCGTACAGCCGAGGCAAGTCATCTTGCTCGATATCTCGAAGTTGAACAGCGGTGGTGCTCATGGGGTATCCGTCGATTCATGTCATCGAATCCCCACCGCTTCAGAGTGCCGATCGCTTCTCGGCGATAAATCGCAGATGATGTCGCAAGTGATCGATGGAGTGGAGCAGCAACTGTCGAAGAGTCACGTGCCCGATCTCTGAATGGACAGCAATTCGATCCCAGACATCGGGTGAAATCAGTCGAAGAATTCGAGCCATTTGTCGGCGGGTGATCGCAATGAGTTGTAGATCTTCGTCCAAGTCGTGGTCATGGTATTTCAGCGGTTCTGGATACCGAAAGCCATCGGCCCCCAGAAGTAACGGACGGTCCATTGCAATCGTGCGTTTCATCCGGTCGGCAAAGAATTGCTCACAGTCAGCAATGTGGCAGACCACTTCAAGCGTACTCCACTTGCCAGAAATAGGACGCATTCGGAGTTGATCCGCCGTCAATCCATCGACGGACGCTCGCAGTTCATCTACGCCGCGTTCGTAAGCTTCGATTAACTCGGCTGGACTGAGAGAACTCTCGTCACGTTGAGGAGCCGACACGTCGTTTGGATTCGTCATTCGGCAATTTCCTATGGCAAGGTCGGTTGATTCGAAACCGCAGTCTTGCGTTGCAATCAGCTATCGTGGCGATGGAAAGCGTCTCACCGAACGATTTGGGCGGCTGGCAGAGCGTCCGTGAGTTCTTTCAGTTCCGCATCATCGATTTCAGTGCCGCTAAGGACAACCGTCGTCAGGCTTTTTAAAATCCCCAACTCTTTTATTCCATCCTCTGACAACCGAAGTTCATTGAGATAAATCGTCGTCAGGTTCTTGAGGGAAACCAACTCCTTTAGGCCAACGCCCGTCACGTTAGTCTTCCAGAGCCTGAGTTCCTTGAGATTGGTCAATTTACTCAATTCGATCAGACCAGCGTCGCTGATCTGTGTGTTGTAGAGGTCCAGAGTCGTTAGGTTTTTGAGGTCGCTTAACATCTTCAATCCGTCGTCCGTGATCTGCGTATAGCCAAGATCCAGGTTCGTCAGGTTCGTGAGTTCATTCACATCCTTCAAAACTTCATCGGTAAGCCGAGGATTTCTGATGTTGAGTGTCGTCAGAATTCTGAGTTGCGTTATCTCCTTAAGACCCGCATCCGAAATGGGAATGTCAATCAGAGTCAATGACTTCAGATTCTTGAGACCATTTAATTCCTTCACGCCATCATCAGTGATCTTTGAATATGAAATGTTCAGATCAGTAAGATTCTTCAGCCCTCCAACTTCTTTCATGCCTTCATCCGTGATCTGGGAGCCGCTGAGGTCGAGTGTCTTCAACTCCGTGAGTTCGACCAATTCTCTCAATCCCACGCCTTCGATTTTTGTTCGAACGAGATCGAGTGAGGTCAGCTTCTTGAGAGCCTTCAACGCCGCTAATCCGTCATCAGTGATCATCGTGCCACCGAGGCTGAGTATTTGCAGGTTTTTGAGTCCTCTTAACTCCTGTAAACCGTCATCAGTGATCGAGCAATCGGACAGATTCAGTTTGACCAATGATGTGAGCGATCTCAGCAAGTGCATGTGATCGTCGTTGAAATCCTGGCTATTTTGGAAAGGGAACGAGACACCAATCACAGGATTGCCCGATAACTTTTCGTCCCTCTTGACTGTGAGGCCGAGCGATTGAATCTGCTCAATAGCCTTGGCGTCATCAACGTTGTCATCAGCTACGACTGCCGAACAGGTGATTCCCACGGCGAAAGCAAACAACCCGATGTGAAATCCACGCATCGTTCAGCCTCTCAGTCGAGGAATGGAACATTGAAGGGTCATGATTGACGGAATAATGACATTTTGACATCGTAAAGGCGATGGAATGTGAGACACAAGACCGTCGTACCGGGTGCCCCGACATACAATCCCGAACCATTTGACCAAGTCTCATGCCGACGATTACGGAGGGCGTTGTGCTCAAAGCTTTATTGCACCTGTTTACCGTCGCCGTTGTGATCGCAAACGGTTCTCTTTTCGGTCAGAGTCTTGCTGAACAGATCATGGACGCCGATGAGAAACAGTTTGTCGTCCTCTTCCCAAAGCTGAAAGAACACGCCGAACAAGCGGTGCCTGTTCTGACCAGTGAGATTGAGCGGAAATTGCCATCGGACGCCAACGATGACGACAAGGAAAAGTTGGCAAAGCGTCAGGCCAATGCGGCTGTGGCTCTTTTGGGGTTGGGTCGGAATGAAAAGGTCTGGCCGCTGCTCAAACACAGTCCCGATCCACGAGTACGAAGTTATTTGATTCATCGTATGGCACCTTTGGGGGTTAACCCAAACACGATTATCAAACGTCTGAATGACGAACCAGACATCACAATTCGTCGAGCGTTGCTGCTGAGTTTGGGTGAATTCGATGAACAGGTGATCTCACTTGAGGACCGCAAAAAATTGTTGCCACGACTGCACGAGATGTATCGGACTGATCCCGATCCGGGGCTTCATGCAGCATCCGAATGGCTTCTGCGTGAGTGGGACGATAAGTCTTGGTTGAAACAATTCAATGAAGAATGGGCGAAGAACAAAGAGCAACGAGAGATGCGGTTAGATCGCATTGAGAAATCTTTGGCAACAGCCAAAGCCCCGCCGCAGTGGTATGTGAACGGCCAAGGGCAGACGATGGTGGTGATACCCGGCCCTGTGGAGTTCACAATGGGATCCCCAGTAAAGGAAAAAGGGCGACGGCTCAGGGAGACACTACACAGAAGACGCATCAGTCGAACTTTTGCTCTGTCCGCCAAATTGGTGACAGTGGAACAGTATTTGGACTTTGACCCAGAACACAAGCTCCTTGAAAAACTTAACTGGACGGCGGACCTGCCCGTTGTGAAAACGTCATGGTATAACGCAGCAGAATATTGTAATTGGTTAAGTAAACAGGAAGGTATTCCCGAAGATCAATGGTGTTTCGAGATCACGGATGCTGACATCAAGTCGAAAGACAATTACTTGAGTCTGATAGGTTATCGCCTGCCCACTGAAGCGGAGATGGAATATGCCACTCGTGCGGGAGCCATTACCGCCCGGTATTACGGAGAAACGCATGAGTTGCTGCCAATGTATGCGTGGTGGGTCTGGAACTCGCAGAAGCGACCGTGGCCAGTGGGTTCTTTGAAGCCGAACGATTTTGGATTGTTCGACACATTAGGGAATGCGTACACATGGTGTCAGGACAGTGGCAGGGACTACCCCATCGGAGATGACGAGGATGCGACAGAAGATAAAGAAGATGACTTGAGTGACAGGTGGGAAGATCGTCGGGCGTTGCGAGGCGACTCCTACTTGGAAGATTCGTCCTCGATCCGTTCCGCTTTTCGCAATCGTGATGAGCCGATAACAAGCGTCGTCAGTGTTGGCTTTCGTTTGGCGAGGACGATAAAGCCTTTGCCATCAGCCACCAACAAATAACGGGGAAAGTAATCAGCAACATCATAACAAAAAGAGCCTCGTCCCTGAGAACGAGGCTCCAAAATAGTGCTGTTTTCCTATTTCATTTTTGAAGTAGAAACACTATATTATGTTATGCAACTAACACAGCAATATAATAGTGCAACAACTAAGAAATCTGCAAGACGAAAATCAAATAATTCTGTCAGCCAGTTTGCACAAGAAACTTTCGACGCCTTTGCTCCTTTCATCAATATTTTCGACGCAGGAGCAGATTTCGACGGGCCATACCACACAATCTCCAAACAAGATTGGGACTTCTTCCGCAGGCACAAATCAGGCGAAAAGCCTCTGTTTTACGAGGATGGCACACAGTTCCATCCCTACAACCATGTTCTCCGCAATATCTACAGCCCGGAACATGTCCAGAACCACATTATTAGCGGCGACACCAGTTATTACACATCTGGCCGCCACGGATTGGGACTGCTGTACCTCGATGTGGATGCCCATCACAAATGGCAGACTGATGAAGTCAGGGCAAAAACTTTGCTACACAAACTTTTTCCGTTCGGTTATTACCGAACCTCCAATCGAGGACAAAACGGCTATCTGAAAATCCGGTATTCAACGATTTCTGAATTCAATGAGGCCGCTCATGAACTGGAAACCACGCTCCAAAAGCTGTTTCTTCAGGCGGAAATCCTTTGCGACATCGAGATCAAAGGCACGATCACGGACAACGGTAAATCTGGCTTATTGGCGAAATTGCCATTCAATCGCAAAGAGGAGCAATCCAAACGGGACGAAACCGATTCATGGGATGGGAAACAACTGGAGCTATTCAAGAACTGTCCCATTGTGAATTTGGAAAGAATCAAATTCATCGGGTATCAGGTTGCCGAACGCATTGACGAAGACCGAACAAAGAAGTTTTTCGAACAAAAAAAACATGTCGCAGCCAAAGCCGATCAGGCGAGCGAAATTCGCAGGCAAATGGGATGGGAAGGCAGCGACGATGAATTGATCGCTCGGCTGAAGCAACTCGTGGCGGAGTTGATCCCTCAAGGTCGGGTTCAGAAACACAACGGCAAGATCAAATTGCTGTTGTCGGGCGTTGGCACCCCCGACATGCAGCCGCCTGCGACTGACATCACTCCAAAACCAGATGTCGTTCCCGTTGCCACTCCAGCAACACCTAAGATCCCGTCCAAACAAAAGGGAACTGCCGAAGGAAATGCTTTCGCTCGCAATCGTCGGGATTTGGCACCATTTGTTCGTGATGTCTATCGAAAGCATCGGCGATTTCCTTCATTGGAAGACGCACTCCAGTTCCTGCACGACAAGGGAGTGTTCTCTGGTGAGTGGTCTGATGGGGAAGAAAGAAGAGCCAAACGGGTTAGCCAGATCTTAGAACATCTCAAAAAAGATTTTGACCCGAAACTTTTGAGGTCAGACTCGAAAGAATTGTGCTCGTTGTCGGCAGGCAAATATGCGTGGTGGGTCAGAAATCACATCGGCTCCAACATGATCGCTGACGTTGTGAGTCTGCAAGCATTTGATCCTGTGAAGCTGACGGCACCAGTGAAACGAGTGTCTGTCCCTGCAAGGTTCATCCAGACATTTCTGACAGTGGCGGATTTCTGCCTCAATCAAGACCCGCTGGAGAATAAGGCAGTCCCAACATCACGGATCAAAAGGATTTGGAAAATGGTCGTTGGAGGAGCGGCTTGGAACCAAACTTATTTCCAGATTGTCAGGGACAGGTTGGACAAGATGGGTGTTGTTCACATCTTTGACCGGCACCATGACAACAACAAGGCATGGCGTTGGGATGCAGGACGGAACTTTCCATCAGAAACTTGGAAATCACCGACAGTGAAACTGTTCGGGATGAGTTACCGAGAATTCATCGCCAATACAAATATTGTAATTGATGAACAGTTACTTAATACCCTGTATCAAGCTGATGCCCGTTTTCAGGACTTTGAGGATAGAAATCCTGACATCAGACCACCTCCGACCTGACAACCGCTCCCCCAAGACATTTTCTCGGTTCAGTTCATGACATTTTGCTGATGTTCAAGGGGAAGGTGCGTAGGCATTGTTTTCGATGATATGTTTGGAATGTTTGGGGCGTGGATGCAGGAAGCATCATGGTCATATCGTCCTGTGCAAAACAACCTTGACAGAATGGGATTTGACCTGTTGAATGATCGAAGAAATTTGGCCAAAAACGACTCGATGAGTGTCGTCAGCGAACCTGTGTCGGTGGCGTTTCCCTCGTACCCACTGGAGGATTCATGAGTAATCAAGTCGGAACATCGCAACGGTCGAGTCGATTTAGTTGTTCTTGGTTATCCCTCGGTGTCCTCGTCGTGTTTTTTATGGTCTTCCTTTCGGTATTGCTTCAAATTCAATTGTCGCTGCAATCTGAGTTAAAGTCGCTGCAAACTGAGTTAAAGGAGTTGCGGCAAGAATCGAACTCCATTCGTCTGCTTACCAAGTCGGTCGTCGACAAATTGGAAGAACAACCGTCCGGTTTTATTCCGTTGTCATTCAGTCGATAAGAATGAAACTGATTTCATTTTTCAGACAGACCAGATGTATCGTAATTTCGATGAAAGCCCTCGAAAAACGGAAGTTGCGATGACATTGGAATCCTCGACAAAGAAGGCCGATTAGTCGTTTCTCGCTGATCAGCGAGCGTTTTGGCGTCACGCTCTTCACCAAGGTCCGTTTCACCATTTCAACGACTGGATTCTTCTTTTTCAGTGGCGGTGGTGGTAATCGACTCAATCCCACAATCGCATTTTTGTCATTGAGCCAAAGCCCGTCTCATCTGCACATTGGCACAGTCTCGCAAAAAATGACCCTTCAAGCGGGTGTCCTATTCTTGAAACATCCGCTTTTCGCTTTTAAGACACCGGTTTGATCCCTCGTTCAACCAACCCGAACGAAGCGAAACCACGCCGAATTGCCGGAACATCACGACCTCCAGTGGTTCATTCGGCCAAATCTCTCAGAGTAGGTGCCCCTCACAATAGGCCCACTCAAAAATCCCTTTCGGTCAAATCGGGCACCTACTGCTCCGTCGTTACAAATTCATCATCAACGACAGGAGCAATCATGCAATCGCATGTCATTGGGCGCTTGAAAACCAGCCACTTATGGGCGCTTTGTCCCGGCCGGGTTAATGGATGGTATTTTCGTTTCCATCCGTAGAGGTCGCAATTGAGATCCCGGTTCGGTTTTACGGATTGTCTGGTTTTTTCTTGTCTTTCCGGTGTTTGGACCCGGTGGGCGCATTGGCTGGTTTTGAAGCCTCATCGCCTTCCGATGACGGCCTGTCTGGCAGTACTGTCGGAGGCGGCTTCGTCTCGGAGTCATCCGTTTGATCGGGGGCGAGGCCGGGATGTTGGAGGCGATAACTCCGCCCCGTGATCGAGATCATTTCGGCATGGTGGAGGAACCGGTCGAGGATGGCCGTCGCACTCGGAACATCGCCGATCAGCTTGCCCCAGTCCTGCAATGGTCGATTGCTGGTCATGATCGTCGAGCGTGTTTCGTAGCGACGCATGATGATTTCGAACAGGTACTCTCCCGACTGCTTTGGCAAGTGCTTCATCCCCATGTCGTCCACGATCAGGAGGTCTGGTTTGAGATAGCGACTGAGGACTCGCTCCTGTCCGGAAAAGGCTTCGTCTTGCAGGAAATCGCGGACCACATCGAAGATCGAGCGATACAGCACCACGTACCCCTGCTTGATGGCTTCGTAGCCCAATGCCTGGACCAAAAAGCTTTTCCCCACGCCAGGCGGACCCAGCAACAGGACGTCCCGTCGCTCGCGGAGATACCGGCACGACGCCAGATCGTAAAGCTGCTTGCGAGGAATCGACGGATTGAACGACCAGTTGAATTGATCCAACGTTTTCTGTTCTCGAAATTGGGCCGTTTTCACGCGACGACCGATCTGCCTTTGGTTGCGGATCAGCAATTCGTCCTGCAGGATCAATTCCAGGAACTCAGCATGCGTCAGATTGTTGCCGGCCGCCTCCTGCAAACGGATGTCGAGCGTGGTGGCCAGACCCGAGAGACGCAGTTGTTTCAGTTGAGTTTGCAATCGGTCATTCATCGGAAGATTCTCCTGGTAAAGGGGGGAACAAAGGAACTACTCTGGAGCCGTCCGGAGAAACGGACTCGGGCTCTGCTGGCGAGCACCCCGACGAGGGATACCCGGACCTGGGCGGGTGAATGTCCCGCACGCCCTGGCGGTCACCACCGCCGGGGTTTTCTCGTTCATGGCCAGAACATTCATTGGCCCAGTCATGCCTCTCAAAACGCAACTCGCGATCGCTTGCCGCGGCACCGCTGGGTTCGGGGGACTCCGACTTCCGCGCCAGCGCGTCCGCCACCACTCGGGCATAGTCGTCCAGCGGACGGATCAAGGGATGCTCGTCAAGGAACGGGAGTTCCGCTTGGACCATTTGCGAGGGACGAGCCGCCAGTTTGCGAATGGTTTGGAGCCGGAATTCACCGCTGAACAGCGCCGTTTTGCAGGCGTTCTCCAGTGCTTCGCTGGAATGTCGCGTGGTGAGTGCGATCAGACCCTGCAGCACGCGAGTCCCTTCGATGCCACGAGCGCACAGCATGGCCTGAGCCCAAGCCATACTCTGAGGTCCGATCAATGAGACCTTGCCCAACAGCCAATGAACGCCCCGCTCGATGCTGTTGATTTTCTCCGGAGCCAGATGTTTGGACTGCGTGCTGAAACGCCCCGGCTCGTGGCGGACATGGATCGCAATCTGTGTCATCTTCTGATTGAAAATCCGCACCAGACGCGCGTCCCAGCGAGCCCAGACCGTCCTGCCCAGATACTCGGGCGGAACGGAGTAGTAGGCCCGCTTCACTTCCACGTGCCCGTCGCGATTGACCTTTCGCTGGGCCTCTTCGAACATCGGAAACCGTTCGCTCGGCAAGGGCCGTAACGCGGGACGCTCGATCTCTTGAAACATCTGCCCGACGTGACGGCGCGTCGTTCCGTGAATTCGTGTGTCGGCGATCGTCCGCTCCCAGTGGGCCAGATGTTCGTTCTGTTCGTTGAGACTGGCGAACACTCTCGCTCGGAGCGAGTTTCCCTTGACGTAGCCGATCCCCCGCTCGATCTTCCCCTTGTGGCGCGGCGTATACGACTTCGTCGGCAGAATGACCGTTCCGTAGTGCACACAGAAGTCGCGCAACTTCGGATTCAATTCGGGATCGTACCAGTCGGGATGGATCACTCCCGCCTTCAGATTGTCGATCACGATCGTCTGCGGCACACCACCAAAGGCCCAAAACGAATTCTCCAGGCAGCGGAGAAACTCCTCCGTTGTCTGCCGAAAACAGGCCTCGCTGTGACCTTTGCGGCTGTGGCTCAGTACGATGCGAAACACGTGCGTTTTGCGTCGTCGACCTCCGAGCGTCTTCACCGGGATTCCTGTCCCATAATCGACTTGGGCTTCAAATCCCGGCGCACATTCCATGCGGCGCATCGGCAGACCAACCTTCGCGTTCAACTGCCGCACGAAGCGCCGTACGCTGTAGTAGCTCCCCTGATACTGATGCTCGACGACTAGGTCCTGGTAGATCCGCTGTGCGCTCAGATCGGCTTGAAGCTTGGCCAGAATGACCGCACGAAATGGCTCGCATGCGCTGAGTCGACCTGACGGACCGACCGTCACCGGACCGGCTTCCGCCGGTTCGGTCGTAACGCTTATGACGCGGATTCCGCGATCGGACCCGGAGGGCGCATTGGCTGGTTTTGAGCCGGCCTCAATGTCGCTGTTGTCGCTCGATGTGACCGGCGACTCCGCGCCAGAACATGCAGAACCCGGGAACCCCTCCAAAGTGGCTGGTTTTGAACCCTCCGACCCGGTGGGCGCATTGGCCGGTTTTGGGGCAGCCTGTGCCGATTGGATCGCCTTGGAAACCGCACCTCGATCGACGTTCAGCCGACGAGCGATCTCACGCTGTGACAATCCGACCGAATGTAGTTGTAATATCGCCTGAATACTCGCCATCTTGAGTCGATTCGTCACCGTCGGTCTCCATCAACAGGAAGTGTGTTGATGAATTCCTACGGCGCGATTCGCCCTTCTCAAAATGGCCGGTTTTCAAGCGCCCTTACTGGCGGGCTTTAAGCGCCCGCTGACAATCGCAAACCGAACTTCGCCAAACGATCACCGACACGATCATCGACGCTTTGAAAAATGGTGATTTGCCACCGTGGCGTCGTCCTTGGAGCGACGACCCCAACTCAGGGATTCATACTAGTCTTTCGACGGGCACTCCGTATCGAGGGATCAATCAGCTTTTGCTCCAAGTCGCCTCAAAGAAGTATCAGTCCAAATGGTGGGGCACGTTCAACCAAATTGCTTTTAATGGAGGAAATGTTCGCCGTGGCGAGAAAGCGACCAAGATCGTTTTGTGGAAGCCGATCCAGCGGAAACGTGCGAATGAACAAGGCAAGGAAGTCGAAGACAGTTTTTTGATCATGCGTGAGTTTGCCGTCTTCAACATCGAACAGTGCGACGGTCTCGATAAGTTCCAAGTTGGCTTTGCGAAGCCAGAAGTCAGCAACGATGAGCGGTACGAACATGCCGATCTCGTGATCAGTTCGATTGGTGCCGAGATCCGTTATGGCAGGAACTCCGCACATTACAATCCATCCAGTGATACTGTCTGCTTGCCTTATCGCCATCAATTCGAATCGCCGGAATCGTTCTACGAAACAGCTTTCCATGAACTGGCCCATTTTAGCGAGCACCCGACTCGCTTGAATTGGAATCGGGCGGAAGAGGGATATCAGATGGGCGAGTTAATCGCTGAAATCAGTTCGTGCATGATGATGGGCGAACTCGGCCTGTCGGTGACAACGAATCTGACAAATCACGCCAGCTATCTGAGCCATTGGCTTGAGGGAATGGGGCGTGATCCAAAGTACATCTTCAAGGCCGCATCCCAAGCCAGCAAAGTCGTCGATTACCTCATGACGGTTCGCCGAACGATGTCGGAACTGACTGAAGCTCTGGATGAACTGATATTTGCTTAATGGTCGGAAGGGGGCGGCAATGGAAAGCCGCCCCTTTTCTTTTCAACTCGGTGATTCGGTCAGCGTTTTTACAGAATTCCCGAATTCTCGTTTCATGATTTTCGCCGGAAACACCCGAGAAATCCCGACCTTGATCGATCCACACAACAACAGCTTTTACTCTGCAAAATAACCGTTTCCGCACCCTGAACACTGCAATCCAAAATTTGTAATGACCGATCATTCGCTCGCTGAGGCACCTACTCCAAAGGTATCGCCCCCTAATGGAGAACCGAATGACTCAGCTTGGCGAATTGGACTTGGAAGATGCCGCACAAGAGGCTGCTGGAAATTGGAAGCGATTCAATTGTTTCATCTGGCACCGGGATCGAGAACTCGAAACGCCCGACGACTGGGCGATCATCTACACCCATAACCGTGACAGTGGTTTGCTTGACCAAAGTAACGCCGCCGTCATCAGCAAAACGATGTTGCCATTCACGGAGGGCGACGATCCTGATGTGATCTTCGAATCTCATTCCCATTGGGCCGTTGGTTTCGTTGCTGGATTCAGTGTTCGTGTCTTCAATGACTGGCAAATCACCGATGCTTTTCGGGCTTATCACGCACTCGCTCAACGCATGGCGGATTATCCGATTCTCGATGAAGCCGATTACAGCGAACGGGAATTTGACGCCACTTACGAAAACATCGGTGACGCAGCATGGCGATGGAAGCACGAATTCGATTTGCCGGACGAGTGGCAATCCGACGTTTTCAGTTGGTTGTCTGATAACCGATGCAACTCATTGGAAAACAGAGACGATCAAGGCGGATATCCCCAAGACGAAGATCTCGAAGCGGCATTCGCAGCACTCGGTTATGAGCGAACCGAATGATCGTCACCGCTCGCTAGGCTTTTTTCGACGGAAAGCATTCGAACTACTGCTTGCCTTCCAACTTAGCCAAGGATGTTTGATGCATTTCAGATTCACGAACGTCGAACTCCAAGGACACCATCCAAAAGGTCTATGAAACTCAACTGTCATCACGCACGGCGGCTCATCGTAGGATTTTTCGAGGACGAGAAGTTCTTCGTGGCGTTCTTTTACACGGAAACCTTCCTGCAACGCCGGTTCAATCTTTTTATTGATCGTTTCGATATCGTCTCGAAGCCGAATTCCTTTCAGAAATCTTGGCTTCGGAGGATATCCGAATCGACGATAGAGATACATCGAGACGCCGCTCCCAACGATGAAGAATATGGCAAAGCCAATCATCGCCGACAACAACCAGTTGATGGCCGTCTCACTCATGATTCAATCCGATTCTCAGTTCATCTAGTCGGCTTCGACAGCCATCTCATGGTGGAAGCCAGTCTTAAATCGCCAGTGTCAGCAGTGTTTCTGCGTCTGACGGTCAATATCACCATAGTTTAATCGAGAGACAAATAATTCAGCTTACCAAATTGGATCTGGACAACGTGGAAGCGAACCGAGGACGCGGTACCGCTCTCATAGGCACCTACTCCCTCGATGTCCAAACCCGACACTTAACCGGAGGCCACGATGAGCGAATTACCGAAAAACGAAATCAATGACATTCAGCCGTCATCGTTGCGGCATATCGTTGGACAACGTGGTGTTGTCGATGCGGTAAGTGTTGCCATCGACGCTTGCCAGATGGACGGACGCCGATTTGAACATTCGTTGTTGGTGGGACCACCGGGGCTTGGTAAATCAGCGATGTGCCAAACGATTTGCAGCGAGTTAGCCTCCGACTATTTCGAGATTCTCGGACAGTCACTCAAACATCCCTCTGATCTCAACAGCGTCCTATTGGCAGCGACTGAACAGTCGATTGTGTTCATCGACGAGGCTCACGAACTCAAGCCGGAATTCCAGACGGCACTATATCTCGCTCTCGACAAACGAAAGATTGTTCTGAGCAGTGGCAACAAATCTGGTGGGGCACCGCAGTCCATTCCACTAAACGACTTCGCATTGTTGCTCGCCAGCACTGACGAACACCAGTTGCTTCAACCGCTTCGTGATCGAATGCGGCTTCTTCTGAGATTCACTTATTACAGCGAAGAAGAACTGACAACAATCCTGCATCAACGGGCAAGAGCGTTGGGTTGGGAAATCGATGAAGAACTGCTGCCACTGATAAGCCTGCGTTCCCGAGGAGTTCCTCGTATCGCCCTCAGAATTCTTCAAGCGTGTCGCCGTGTCGCAAGAAGCGAAGGGGAATTTACGATCACGATGGAACACCTTGCCAGAGCATGTAACCTCGATCAACTCGATGAGTTGGGACTTGGGCCAACTGAGCAGCAGTACCTCGAAGCACTCGCCGCAGGTAATAGCCGCCTCAATGTGCTCAGTTCTGTTTTGGGATTGCCGTCCCGCACGCTCAGCACAGTGATCGAACCGTTTTTGATTCGTGTTGGATTGCTGATGAAGGATGACACTGGCAGACGGCAGTTGTCAGCAAAAGGTCGGGAACACTTGTCAAATTCCTGACTCATTGATGGCTAATTCCTGCCGCATTGGTGCCAAGAACTCCACCGAAATCAAGGCACCTACTCTGTCGGTGTGAGTCGTCCAATTCCTGTAAGGATCGTGTCCAATGAGTGTCGAATTGTCGTTGAAATCGGTCGTCAGTGTCGCCGAAATGGCACGCATGGTGGGGTTGTCTAGGGCGAGGTTTTATCAATTGGTTCAGCAGCAAATCATGCCTTACCCGATCTACAGTGTCCATACCCGCAGACCCTTCTATTCTGCGGAAATGCAGCAGGTTTGTGTGGATGTCCGAAAGCGGAATTGCGGCATCAACGGCAAGCCGATTCTGTTTTATTGCCAGAGGCACCGACTTGGATCTCAACCGAGATCAGCCAAGAGGCCGAAGACCGAACCCAAGCCGAAGAATAACCACGCCGATCTGATCGATGGTCTTCGTGGTCTCGGTCTGGATGTGTCGGCGGCTCAAGTCGAGCCGATCGTCAAAGAGTTGTTCCCATCTGGAATCCAAAATTTGGATTCGGGCGAAGTGATCAGGTCTGTGTTTCTCAGAATCAAGTGTCAGAACTCGTAGGTAAATGTGCAGTGTAAATTGCCATTTACAGCCGGGTTGAGCCGTCAGAGTGTCAGATTCGTGTCGAATTGTTGGAGATAAGGCGTGAAAAATTCGGGCGTAAATGCTTTTGGAGACATCCCGGTCGGGAAGGATGAGCCTGCTCTTTTGAAGCAGTTCCTCGGGTGTCATGACTTCGCTCCGGGAACTCGGCGACTTATCGTCCATGATGTTCGTCAATTCGCCGGATGGTTCTCGACCTCGAACCATGAACCGTTCATTGTTGGGCGAGTTACTGTTCGGGATGCTGTTGATTTTCGAGATCACCTGCGGCGAGAGAAGCAACAGGCAGTTGCGACAGTGAATCGAACACTCGTCTTGCTGCGGCGATTCTTTGGATGGTTGGCCGATCAGGGACATGTTCCTGCAAATCCTGCGAAGCCGGTGAAAGAGTTGAAGCGACAGGCGTTGGCACCGAAGGGACTCTCACGATCAGAAGTAAGGAAGTTGTTGCGAGAAGTTGAACTTCGACAGGACATCAGATCGGCAGCGATCTTTAATTTGTTCTTGTTCACGGGTTGCCGTGTCGGCGACCTGATCAATCTGGAAATTGCCGATTTGATACTGACGGAGCGAAGTGGCTCGGTCGTTTTCCGTCAAGGAAAAGGAAACAAACAACGATCAGTGCCGTTGCCTCTTCCTGCTCGGCGTGCAATTCAAGCTTGGATGGAGGTTCGACCGCCGTTTGATTCACCCAATGTCTTCGTCGGTGAGCGTGGAGCACTGACGGATCGAGGAATCAGGAATCTGTGTGACAAGTATTCGGCGATCTGCGGCTTCAAGTTGCATCCACATTTGTTGCGGCACACGATGGCTCATCAGTTTTTGGTGGACAATCAGAATGATTTGGTCAGCTTGGCCCAGATCCTCGGCCACGAGAACTTAAACACGACCGCCCGATACACGAAGCGGACGCCGGATCAGCTTGGAGAAGCAGCGGATCGTTTGAGCTATTGAAGGAAACGGAAAACTCATTCATTTTTCATAGTGAATCAGCCTCGACACTCTATGCATCCCCTTTAGCCCCACACCCTCTCATCGTTCAATATCCAGATTTGGAAAAGAGTTTTTTAGTTCTTTGACACCCACTGCCGTAACTTGAGTCCCACTGACCGCCAGGGTTTTCAAATGTTTTAGTTCGCTGATTTCTTTCATGCCATCATCTGTCACTTGCGTTTGCCCGAGCCTGAGTTTCGTCAGGTTTATGAATCTTGTGATTTCCTTCAATCCAACATCTGTTATTCCCGTTCCGCCGAGGTCAAGACGAGTCAAGTGTGTGAGTCCGGTGATTTCTTTCATCCCAACGTCAGTGACCCCTGTGCTGCTGAGGCCGAGTGTTTTCAGGTTCGTCAGTCCGCCGAGATGTTTGAGCCCAACATCAGTGATCTTCGTCTGGGATAGACTGACGACTGTGAGATTATTCAGGTCGCTGATTTCCTTCAAACCTTCATCGGTGATGTCAGTGTTGTAGAGGTAGAGTTCCGTCAAGTTCTTCAGTTCCTTGATTTCTTTCAATCCAACATCTGTTATTCCCGTTCCGCCGAGATCAAGACGAGTCAAGTTTTTGAATCTCCTGATTTCCTTCAACCCAACATCTGTTATTCCTGTTCTGCCGAGATCAAGACGAGTCAGGCTTGTGAAGCTTGTGATTTCCTTCATCCCAGCATCAGTGATCTGCGGACAATACGAAAGTTGAAGCGTGGTCAGGTTTGTAAGTCTGCTAATTTCCATCAACCCAGCGTCGGTAACTTTCGTGGCTAAGAGATTCAGAGTGGTCAAGCGTTTCAGCCGCTTGAGTTCCTTCATGCCAGCATCGGTAATCCCTGGACTATTACCGTGGAAATTAAAAGCGGTCAGATTTTCCAGTTTGCCGATTGCCTTCAATCCGTCATCCGAGATCTTGATTCCCCACAAATCAAGCGTGGTCAGGTTTGTAAGTCCGCTGATTTCCTTTAAGCCTGCTTCTGTGATCGACGAGTAAGTGAGCTTCAGCGTGGTCAAGTGTTCCAGTCCCTTGAGTTCTCCCAAACCGGCATCGGTGATACTTCGACAATTACTGAGATTGAGTGTTGTCAGGGTCTTCAGCTTTCCGATTTCCACCAGACTCGCATCCGTAATATTCTCAACATTATCTGTGAGGTTGAGCGTGGTCAGACTCTTAAACGACGCCAGCAAATGCATGTATTTGTCGTTGATCTTTTTGCTCCCCTGAAGATCGATTCCGATCACGGGACGCCCCGGCAAATTGTCGTCTCTGGTGACCTTACCACCGAGAAGCTCAATCTTCTCAACTGCTTTGGACTCCTCAGCATTGTCGTCCGCCCTTGCGACAGAGGGCGTTGATCCAGTGGAGAGTGAAAACGCAATCATTGCTGCAAAAGGCAGAATCAATCCCACAAAACCAACTGCCCAATTGCCTGCTGCTTCGGCGGGTGCAACGCCCAGCAAGTACCGAATTCGTCTCAATAGATTCATTTTGTTCCCGCCATTGATTGAAGCCGCCATAAGCAGGCTGCCATGAGCGATTCTGGCAACCGATTCTAAAGATCGTGCATACACCGCTCGGTCCAAACAACCCGCCGCCATTTCGTCGCAGCACATTTCCCGTTCGAGACGAATTCGGTTTGACACCCACCAGACTGCGGGGTGATAGAACAACAGCGTCTCGATGACTCGTTGCACGAGATTGACCCAAAGATCCCATCTACGGATGTGTGCCAACTCGTGAGCGATGACCGCTTCGAGCATTTCGGGAGTTAATTGCGTAAGCCAAGCCACTGGGATGAGAACGACCGGACGAATGAAGCCAACGGCGACGGCTTGCCCGACTCTCATGCAGGTAAAAACACGTTGTCTGGCATTCACTCTCAGTCTGTCGCCAAGAAGTAGAACTCGCTGCTCGAATTGCTCTGAAAGTGGCCTGAGATTTCTCCGAATCCAAAGGGTGATGCCAAACCCAATCGCCAAGCGTGTGCTGAGAACCAGAACTCCGGCAAGCCATAGGATCAGGACATAAAACTCGATCTTGCCATTCCGATGGGGTGATGAGATCGCTGGCTGATTTCGACCGATGTCATCAGCATTAACCGTTGCCGATTGTTCAACGACCAGTACATCAGAACGGGTTTCAATGACTGCTTTTGAATGATCAGGTGCAACGCCAACAGAATTCTGCGGCACCAACTTGCTGTTGAGAGAAGAGTACGCAGTGAAAAATGGTGCCACGCCCATTAAGAGCAGTGTGCCAACTGAGAGCAGGTATCGGTGTTGAGCAGACCTCACATCGAACAGTTTCACCACAAGAACCAAAGCCAGTGAGAGGATCGCTCCCTGCCATACGAAGTGAATCAGAACGGTCGTCAGAATACCGGCAAAATCCGCAATAAAACGCTCGGTGATTGGGTTCATTGGTTCGTGCTCCTACCTTCGTATTCTTCGATGGCTTTCCGAATCTTATCGAGTTCTTCCGCCGATGGTTTCGATTGATCAAGCACTTGAGACACCAATAACGAAGCTGACCCCTCGAAGGCACGGCCAAGCAGACTGCCGATCATCTTACCCAATGTGTTTTCGCGGGGACGCTTGACAGTGTAGATGAATGCTCGCCCATCCGGCTTCCGGGTCACTTGCTGCTTTTCCGTCATGATGTTCAGAACGCTCATCACGGAGGTGTAGGCACGCTTTCGTTTCGCGTTCAGGACAGTCAACACCTCTCGCACCGTGCTGGGGCCACGATCCCAGAGAACTTTCAGAACCTCCAACTCCACTTCGGTCGGAGTTTCTTGCGGTCGCCTTGCCATTGATGAACCACCTTGCAAATCAAGAGTCAAATGCGTGACACCAACAATCTACCGATTCGCCAGTAGATGTCAATGGAGGAATTAGTAGATGTTTCGTCCTGATTTTTGGCGGCGTCCGTAAAACTCGAACTTTCCCGTGTTTTCGAGTGTCGTTGAGGAAGTTGATTTTGAACTTTTGCGAATGAAATGATCTGAGAGAAAGGAAATATGACCAAGAAGATCCCAATCGTCCTGATCCTTCTCGGACTGACTCTGTCCGTCGCAGCACAAGCTCCGACAGAAAAACGAAAGACCGTTCTCGAAGTTCTCAAGGTGGGACAAAAAGTCGCAGCCAATGAGATTCAAGGACGTTATGAGATCCAATTCCTGACAGGAATCGACGACGTTCAGCAATACACGGTCAAAGCGATTGAAGCCGACCATCTCGTAATTGAAGACGTTACTGAAGTGAATCGGCTGTTCATTCCCGTCTATTCCATCTCGGCGATAAAGCGAATGAAGCTCGCTGAGAAGTGAAACAATGGCAAGATGGCATCAGCAAGGATAAGCTGGACACGACACAGCAGGTTGCCCCTCACGTTCCTTTTTTCGCAACGTCGTTTAGAGACCACACCGATGCGTGTTCGATTTCTTTTTCTACTCACCGTGGGTGCATTCTCGACAGGCATCGTGCTGGCACAGCACGATGCCGACGAATCCAAGGCGATTGAGAAGATTGAACTTTTGCGGGGCAAGATTGAAAGAGACGAAGCACTGCCCAGTCGTCCCGTCATTGCTGTATCCTTCAGAGAGAGTAAGAGGTTCAATGATAAATACCTGCATCTCCTCGAACCGTTCAAGCACCTCACGACGCTCGATCTTGGCACCACCGACCTCACTGATGCTGGATTGATGGAATTAGGACGATTCAAGAATTTGACGAGTGTCAACCTCGAAAGCACGGAGATTACGGACATCGGCCTCAAAGAATTGGGCAAACTCGAAAACCTAACGAAGTTGTGTCTCAGAGGCACCAACATTACGGAAGTTGGACTGAAAGAGTTGAGGGATCTCAAGAATCTTACTGACCTTATTCTCGATGCCGATCCTATCACGGATGAGGGCCTGAAAGGACTGTCGAATCTCACGAATCTAGAGACGCTCGAACTATGCAACACCAAGATCACCGATGCTGGCCTGATGGAGTTGAGTAAACTCACAAAACTCAGGACGCTCGATATCAGCGTCAACCGAATTACGGATGCTGGCCTAAAAGAATTGAGCCAATTCAAGAACCTCACTGCTCTCGATCTTGCCGTGACTCGCATCACGGATGCGGGATTGAAGGAATTGAGGCATTTCAAGAACCTGACGACGCTCAGCCTTTTGAGGGACAACAACATTACGGATGCCGGTCTGAAGGAATTGATCGAACTCAGGAACCTCACGTCGCTCCAACTCCGTAAAACTGAGATCACAGGAGTTGGACTGAAAGAATTGGCGAAACACAACTCCCTTACAACTCTCGATCTCAGCGAGACGAAAGTCACAGATGTCGGTCTCAAAGAAGTGTCGGATTTCACGAATCTGGAGACTCTCGACCTCACCGACACCGAGATCACCAATATCGGCCTGAAACAACTTCGAGATCTAAAACGATTGATGACGCTCAAACTTAAGAAGACCAAGATCACAGATTTAGGACTAAATGAGTTGAGCGAACTCGCAAGCCTTTCGAATCTCGATCTCAGCGACACTAGGGTCACTGATGCTGGTCTGAAAAGATTGGCGAAACTCAATGCCCTCACGGCTTTGGATCTCAGCGATACCAAGACCGGGGCGTTTGGCCTGAGTGAGTTGAGTAAACTCAAGAACCTTACGACGCTCGATATGTCTTCAACGTCGATTTCGAATGCGGGTCTGAAGGCGTTAGCCAATGTTGAGAATCTTACAACGCTCGATCTCAGCGTCACCGAAATCACAGATGTCGGATTGGCGGAATTGAAACAAGTCAAGAATTTAAGGAGTCTCACGCTCGTCAGTGCAGAGATTACGGATGCTGGTCTGAAGGAATTGATTGAATGCAACAACCTTACGTCGCTTAACCTCTGTCGCACAAAGATCACTGATGCGGGCCTGAAGGAATTGAGCGAACTCAAGAACCTTGAAAGCCTCGATATCTCTGGCAATCCGATTACCGATGTGGGCTTGAAGGAATTGGGCGGTCTCAAGAAATTGGCCGCACTCGATCTTCAAAATACCAAAATCACCGATGATGGATTGGACGAACTCCAGAAGCGTCTTCCGAATTTGATTTGGCTCATGCGATGACAATCGCATGAGCCTCGTTCGGAAGTGAGAACTTCCGTCCCTTGGGCAAACGACCGACATTTTGACAGTCGGTCGCAATGTTCTTGCAAAATCGCAACGCATCGCCGTAACTGATGCACCATGCGGGGTACTCATCCCCTACGATTCCATCTCATCGATTAAGCGGATGAAGCTCGCTGAAAAATGACGCCACGGGGTATTGAAACACGGGCCTGCCCGCCTCTCATGCGGCACCTACTCGAAACACAACTGAAACCGATCAGCAGCACACGTCGTCCTGCACGGCTTCAAGATCTTCGAGTAGGAACTTCTCATGAACACATCTTGTATTCGCCACGGTCAAGTTGAAGTCGGAATCGTTGAACACGAAGGGCATGAATTCTCGGCCCTCGGTGCGACTCTCCAAGGCCGGAGTATCACGGGATACACCAAGCTCGTTGGCAGCGACATTCATCTCACAACTTGGTGCGGTAAGACAACGCTCGTCTGTCGTTCAGAAGTCGTTGAACGATTTTGGACAGGTACGTTGGCCCACATGTTTCGATTGCCCCGTGGTCGCTTCATCGTCGGTTACGCACTTGGCGACGATGGGATGTTGTTTCGTGGGGAACTCCTCACGAATTGCGATGAGGATGAAGCCCGTCGCTACGCCCTGATGCTGTCTGATTGCTTCGCCGCATTGGACGCCGAGGACGACGAATCGTTCGACACCGACTCTCTCGAATAGCCCGACGCCAAACAATGCTTCGTGCAAGATTTCACGGGGAATTTCTGCCCATTCAGGCACCTACTCTCACATCGAAAGGGGCAAGACATGAACATAAACGGAGAAAAACATGGCAATCACAGCACGAGGCAATCTCAACGGACACGAACTCAGCGACATTCCCGCCCTCAATCCGGGCGGATGGTTCGGAAAGACTTGGCTCATCGAATTGGGTGGAAGTTACACGCCGCTGTTTCTAATCGTCGAAGCCGACAACATCTGCGATGCCATCGACGAATTGGCCGAGAACGAGAAATACGGACATCAAATCGTCGTTCCAGACGAAGACCGTGCGGACTATCCCGAAGAGGATCGGCATTACTCGGGAACGGGGCAGGTACTTGATCTCGATCATCTGATGATTCACGGACGAGAACAGGCGGCTTGTCCATTCCCTTGCCGTTATTTCGGTGATGGTTTACCCGAAGACGGCGTGCTTCCGACTGCGTTTGAGGAGGTCGAGTGACACAGGCACCTACTCCCATCGTGTTCTGACCCACAACTCACTTGGAGAACAACATGATCATGATTTCAAAGCCAAGGTTCAGCTTGGGAAAAGTTGTCGCCACACCGGGGGCAGTCGAAGCACTTCAGGAAAGCGGACAGTCGCCATTCGAATTCGTCGCCAGACACGCCAGATGTGATTGGGGCGATGTTTGCCCCGATGATGCGGCTGCGAATGACCAATCGTTGATTGACGGAAGCCGATTGCTGAGCGTCTATCGGACATCGAAGGGCGAAAAGTTGTGGATCATCACCGAGGCGGATGATGATCGGGGCAATCGAACCTCGACGACAATCTTATTGCCAGAGGATTATTGATCTTTTTTAGATTGCGGGAATGAATTCACCAACCGGGGCCGACTTTCCCGCCGTCAGGTGGAAATGTTGTACCCGGCAGGTGCGGATTAAACGCTTCGGCGGGTTCACGTCGACTGACACTGTGAATCATCTTCACAAGATCGCCAAGCCGACTTATCCACGATTGCCAACGTTCAAATTCACAACCAACAGGACATCCACCTGCTTTTATGGTTTGGAATGCAGATTCCACTGCCTCCAAATACATCGATCGATTTGAGGGCGTCAATTCTCGAACGTCCAGATCGAGGAGTGCATTGAGAACATCGTCATTCTTTAGCCAATTGGAAAGTGCCTTTCCTTCGTCCGTTTCAGGCAATTCTTCGGCAACAGCGTGATGCACCGCTTGAACTGCAATGTTGCGAGCAAGCCAAGCCCTTCCATCTTCAAGGATAATCATCGCACTCATTTTAGTTTTTTCCCTGAGCCGTCATTGAGAACGAATTGCCGTTGTTTACGCCCTCAATGTCTCGACCCGAATTCGCAATCAAATCGGTCACTAAAAGATTTTATTGCGACATTGTTTTGAGCGACAGGCCACCAGTCGTCGGCACCTACTCCTTCCACACCAGACTTCACTCGTTCTTGAAAGGACCTCGTATGACCAACTCGCACAAGCAGATTCTCAACGTCCAACTGGCTGACGGCGACCCCGAATCCATCGGCAACTTGCCCGTTCGCATCCAAGCGACTGACTTCAGTGTCGCCCTGTTCCCTGAAGGGTTCGGCGACTTCGCATCTGCTCAAGGTCATGGCTGCCCTGTTTCGCTGGAATTCTATCGAGGACGACTCCGACTGATAGTGTTCCCCGACATCAACACGGAAGATCCGATGATCATTGATCTGGATGGGGCGAAGGAGGATCGTCGTTCGGTAGCTGGCACGTACTCCAAACTCGAAGGGAGAAATGAGCGATGAAAACAGTACGAGTCACTGTTGAAGGCGGCGTTGTCCAGCACATCGAGGTGCCCGAAGGTGTGCAGGTCGTCGTCCGAGATTACGATGTGGATGGCACCGAGGCAGATCAGTTTGAGCAAGATCAAAACGGAGATCGCTTCATCGAAAGCGTTTGGGAGATTGAATCACGGTGATGTCGATCCGTTCGGTTGAGCAGATCGATTGAGACGAGGATTTTCTTTTGAGATCGAAGGGGTTGCGGACTTTATTTTAATCGAACAATTCCAAACAGATTCCCCCCGTGGCCGTTCTCCAGAGTGCTGTCCCTATGGGTATGCCACCACCCTTTTCTTTATTCATCAACTCCCGAAAAACTGGCCGTAGGCTGAGAACTCTGCTGAAAAACGGGACTTGAAAAAATACGGCGGCGGATTTTTGGTGGATTTGCAGTGGGAAATCCAAATCGCTCAATGCCTCGACTGATCGAGTGGAAACAGGCCGGGTGAACGCAGATTGAAGTCGCATCATCCGGCTTGTCGGGCGTAGTTCGGATGATGCCCAAGTGAAAGGTGATTACTCATCGAACGATTTGCAGACTTTGCAGAGTATCTTCGAGTTTCTTTCAGGCCAGCATCCGTAAACCGTCATCTGTGATTTCAGCGTTCTGGAGGTCCAGTGTTTTCAGACTGAGGCACACTTTCAACACATGCAGATTTTCATCATTGAACTTTTTGCGTCCATTGATTTCGACGCCAATCACAGGAGTACCCCGGATGTTATCTCTCGTGACGACGCCGCCGAACCGTTTAATCTCCAGAGTTGCTTGGAATTCGAGGGAATCGTCCTTATGGACCTTCATGTTCGGTAATGATTTCCTGAGGTCCTTTATTCCTTCATTCGTGATCTGAGTGCCGTTGATCCAGATGTCCATCAATTGTTTGAGTTTGCTGATTTGCTGAACGGCATCATCAGTGATTGTATTCCTCTCAAGATTCAGCGATTTCAAACTCATGAACGAACTCAGCAGATACACGTATTTGTTGTTGAAGTGTTGGCTTCCTCGAAGATTGACACCAATCACAGGATGACCGGGCAGCGTGTCATCCCTCGTGGCCTTGCCACCCAGCAGTTCGATCTTCTCAACCGTTTTGGACTCGTCGAGATTGTCATCGGCAATGACCAGCGAAGCGGCGAGAACAGCAACGACAATGATCACAGATTGAAAACGCATCATTCAGCCTCTCAGTTGAGGTTCGGAAAGAGCCATTCGGGGAGGGATTTCTCATTTTTCAATTTTCAGATTTGGAAGTGATTCTTTGAGTTCGTTTATTCCCTCAAGCGTGACCTTGGTATTGCGAACGGATAGTTTAGTAAGGCTTGTGAGATCTCTCAGTTCTTTAATTCCCGCATCGGAAATTTGATTCGTGCTGAGATCGAGTTCCGTGAGGTTTTTGTGTCTGCTTAATTCTTTCAAATCCTGATCGGATATTTGTGTGTGGAGAAGATTGAGCGTCTTGAGATCTTGGAGTTGGCAGATTGCCTTGACCCCGATGGCAGGCATCTGGGTGTTTGAGAGATCGAGGTTCGTGAGAGTCTTGAGAGAACAGAGTTCACTCGTACCCACATTGGTGATTTGCGTGCCCCCAAGCCTGAGTGTTGCGAGGCAACCGAAACTGCTGAGTTCCTTCAATCCAACATCGGTTATCCTCGTGAAGCTGAGATCAAGCTCAGTGAGATTCTTGATCTGACTCAAATCTTTCACGCCATCATCCGTAATCTGATTCGAGTACACAACGAGCCTTTTGAGGTTGGGAAGAAGTCTCAGTTCTTTTAATCCCAAATCTGTAATTTTGGTTTTGGCAATGCAGAGGACCGTGAGGTTCTCCAGCTTGCTTACTTCCTTCAATCCAAGATCCGTTATTTCGGTGCAGTTGAGATTAAGCAGCGTGAGATTCTGGAGTTGACTTATGTTCGTCAATCCCTCGTCGGTGATGTTGTTGGAATAGATTTGGAGGTGCGTGAGATTCTTGAGTTCACAAAGTCTCTTTGCACCAACATCGGTGATCCCTGTGTTTCCCAGTTTTAACGACGTGAGACTCTGAAGTTCGCATATTTCCGGCATGGAATCGTCAGTAAGTCTTCTGCCCCATAAGTCAATTGTTCTCAGGCTCTTGAACGAGTTCAAAAGGTGCAGGAATTTGGCGTTGAATCGCTTACTCCCTTTGAAATCAATTTCAACGACGGGACTTCCCGGTTCATCCCTGATGATCTTGCCGCCCAGCAATTCAATCTTTTCGATGGCCTTGGTTTCATCGAGATTGTCGTCAGCAACGAGTACCCGACCAACGAGAACGGCGGGGACGGCAATCAGTATTAAATAGGAAGCACGCATCATTCAGCCTTGCCGTTGATGTTCGGAATCGACAACGATGACGGTCGCATTCAGAACGGTAACAGCAAGAATCAGGGATAAATAGGACGGACGCATCATCCATCCCCTCATTCGAGGTTCACAAATCGACTTCGAACAGCCGTGATTGACGCCTTAAAGACATTGTGACATCGTAATGGCGAACGAATCTGACACGCAAGACCGTTGGGGATGTGGAGTGTGGGGGAATAATGAGCGAGTTTTTCAAACCGTGGTGGCGGAAAGCCGGTGTTGTGACGCTGGTGATGGCATGTGTGTTCATGCTCGGGTGGGTGAGGAGTCTCAGTTTCGTTGATTTGGTCGTGCTTCCCGGCAAGATATTTCCCAAAGGCAATTCGATATTCTCTTGTGCATCGACCGACCGTGGTGTGGAGTTTCAGAGGTTGTGGGGCGATTCTGACACCTCGAATTTCGGTGGCGTCTGGAAATCATTTCCCCACGACGCACATCAACGAGCACACCGGCATGATGGATACATAAGTGAATTTAATCGGGGATGGGGCGGGTTTCTCATCGACGAAGGACGCTGGGGACAACCAACGACTCATCGACTGCGAGTCTGGGTCGTTCCCTACTGGTTCATCACGATCCCATTGACTGTCATCTCTGCCTTTCTGCTTCTCTCCAAGCCCCGCAACTCGACTCCGAAGAAAATCACTGAACCCGTCCCTGAAAAGGTCATGTGAATCATGGGCGAGTTTTTTCGTGGTTGGCGAAGGAAGGTCGGAATGCTGACGCTGGTGGTGGCGTGTGTGTTTGCGGCGGGGTGGGTCAGGAGCACCTTGGTTTTGGATGATGTCCTGATCACTAACAGAACCCACATGGCAATCGGTGGAGTCTCTACCGATCAACACATCGCTTACGCAACGGTCCTGTTTCCAGAAAATAGACCA
>Ga0206876_1007_pt1 | contig 69575 bp, 40 predicted proteins | sample Alteio_BWOrgCont_10_FD_152619 | JGI IMG/M metagenome (GOLD analysis project Ga0206876, IMG submission 152619) | Enriched cells from forest soil in Barre Woods Harvard Forest LTER site, Petersham, Massachusetts, United States -... | ecosystem: Environmental > Terrestrial > Soil > Temperate forest >...
ATGGTCCAATAGAATTCATTGATTTCCCACTCTCTCATTCCTTTGTAAATCTGCTTCAGCACAGGAATCTGGGAACTGTCATCGGTCGCCGCGATCGCGCGATAGACCAAACGATTCCATTCGCCATCCTTCGCGCTGCGCCAATACGTCAGCAGCGGGGGCAAAGCAGTTCGATCACCGGAAACGGCTAACACATAATTTGCGATCGCACGGATTTCATCATTGTCACTGGCTGTTAATGGCCGCACGATCTGGGCCGTCAGGCCCTTGGGTAGTTCTGGAGTGTGGGGTGCGCCGCCAGTAAAACCGCGGTTTCGAATGCTTTGAAATCCCAAATGGATCCCGGAATTTGCCAAGGTCGACAGACCGCCGTGGATGTCGAGTAACGCGCGCAGTGCCAGCAGTTGCCTGGTGCGATCACTCGACGACAGCAAATTGATCAATTGACTTCTGCGTTCATCCTCGTCGTTGACAGCCAATGCGATTTGAAATGCGTCGGAACGTAAACCCTTTTCGAGACTTTCGTCATCGGCAATTGCCAGCGCCGCTCTTTTGATCTGGTCCGCTTCTTCGCTGGATTCCTTCGGGAGCAGTTCGTACATGAGAGACAGGGCAACAATGTGACGCCAGCCAGGTGGAGACGACAAGTGAGAATGGGCAATGTCATAGATCCGCTTTTTGCGCCCCTCAGCAACACTGTTAAGGTCGTAGTATTTGTCAGCGAAGTACATTTGCTTCAAGTCGTTTTCAATCCCGGAAAGGATGTGTGCATCGGCAGCGCGCGAGTCCGCAACATTCCAGAGAAGATCTGCGTCTCGAGCATCCGAGATGTGAGCGACGCCATTGACCAGGTCTCCGAGAAAATCATTCACATTCGGCAAACTGGCAATCTCGGCGACGAGTGGTTGGCGTTCGGAAAATGGCAACCAGTTCAAGACCTGAATCAGATCATCTCCATCCCGACCCGCAGTTTTCAACAGCGAGATGAACTCTGGCTGAACGACCGAATACTTGCCCAAAGCAGAGAGCGGCGCGGCGCTCGCGATTCTTTCGGAAAGGTTTGCTGAGGCAAACATCTTTTCCAGAAGTGGAATCATTGTCGAGGTCCATTCGGGTCGACGTTTTCCGGAGTGGAATTGTTCGATCCACTTGTCTCGCTTTGGACCGACAGTGGCCATTTTTTCCTCAGAGACCTCATCTGATTTTGCCGATTGGGGTGCGCCCACGATCACGTCGACTTCGCCCGAAACTTTGGGGCCGCCGAACAGGTTGCGAATGAGTCCGAGAAATCCGTTTCCGCCGTCAGTTGGAGGATCACGCGTCAATTTTTTCGTGGGAATATCAGATGGATCAACGATTTTTGGATTGGAAACATCCTGTACGGTTGCCGGAGCAACATCGTCTTGTGGCTGAGGCACGGATTCTGTCGACTTGTTAGTGGAATCCCTTTTGTTGTCGGTCGCCGCATCGTCGGGATCATCCGGGACCGTCTCGGACTGCGGTTGTGGATCTTCGACGGTTGAACTGGACTCTTCATCCACTTCGTCCCCGATGATGCCATTCCTGTTTCGATACTGCAGTACTCCGTTCTGTACGGTCGGCTGCATGCGTTTGAAGATCGAAAGAAGTGTCTTGGCGCCGGCGATCCGTACGTCGGCGCTGTCATCTTGAAGCGCCGCGAGCAATTCGGTCCGACTGTCATTGGGCGCAAGAGATCCGAGACCGTGAATTGCTGCCGACCGGACTTCTGGCTCAGGGGCATGAAAATACAATTTCAGCTGCGGCAAAGCCTCTTTCCGAAAGCTGGTTGCGGTGCTCAGCACGTCAACGACATCTTTCAATAGCGATGGATGTCTTTCGGGGACTTTCGTCAGCGATTGGACCACCTTTTTCGAGAGATGCGAGTGAATGCCACGAATTGCGCGGCTGACGACAAACGGATCGTCATCTTGCAGACGTTGGGTCACCGCGTCTTGGACGTCGGGTTCCTGCATCATCTTCTGTGTTTTGTCATCAGGATGTTGCTGCCATGATCCGGTCAGCGTATCCAATGCTTCGGCGCGAACTTGCCAGTCACGATGCTGTAGCAAGGGCAACAAGTCGGCTGAAGAACGGTGCGGCATTGTTCGAAAACAACGGACGGCATGCACCATCAGGTCTGTATCTTTCTCATTTTTCAAGAACTCGCTCAGTCGTTCCTGCAGGCCCGGCCATGGATTTTCAGCAAACACCTTCAAGACGGCGGCTCGAACGTTGAGTTCAGGATCGTTCAGCAAGGTCGCCAGCGCATTTGTTCCCTCATCGCCGGCAACCGACCTTAGACCCAGTAAGCTAAGTTCACGAACAAAAGGGTCGGGATCTGCAAACAGCTCAAGAAACAGCGGTTGAGTCTCGGGCGTTGCGTTTTCAGTCAATTCTCGCACTGCCTGATGCCGAATCTTCACGTCGATCGAAGCGAGCCTGTCGACTAAGCCCGGTGAAGTCAGTGCGGTTGCTTCAGGCATGACAAGTCGATAACGCAGCGCGAGCAACCGTGCACGCTGATCGTCATTCGCCGCTCGCATCAATCGCGCGACGACCTCGGGTAGAATGGCAGTCCGATGTCGGGCCAGACGCTCGCGAATGGCCGTCGCGGTGATAAGGTCCGTGGTCAGCAGATGATCCAGTTCCGTCAGGACCTCGTCCTTTTCGGAGGGCGATAATGGACGGGGCAGGTGTTCACCCGTTGTGATCGTGGCGACCCACTCTTCAATGCGCAACAACCGCTCGGCGGTCATTGTTTCCGGTTGCCAAGGGTCAAGGTCATCGAGTGGGGCCTGCCAATCTCGCAAGAGTTCGAGGGCGGCGAGCCGAACGCCGAGTTTTTCCTGTTTGAACGCCGCCACGACAGACTCAGCGGCCGCCGACGGATACGGAATCAGCCGACGGATCGCAGATTCGCGGATTGAAGAGTCGCGTTCAGAGAACTGGCGGATAATCTTTCTGACCTCGATCGGCGTCGGTGAGCCCGTTGTCATCAGGATTTCTTCGGGCGCCTCAATCGCTTGTTCATACGCTTTTTTTAACCACCCGATCAGTTTGTCTTCCGGCATGTATCCGTCTTGCGAATCCAGCAGTCGACCCATGGGTGAGAGCACTCTGAGGGCAGGAATCGATTCCACATTCAGTACGCGCGCATCTGCCGATGCACGTTCGGTGTCCAGGACGACCAGGGTCCATTTACCAAGTTCTTGCTTGACGTCGGGCTTGTCGAGTTCTGCTTCAAGTTTGCGACACCACACGCAATATTCGGCTGTGAAACGAATCAAGATCGGTCGTTTATTGAGTTGTGCGTTGCGGATTCCTGCCTCACGCGATGTCAACCACTCCAGCGGCTTTGCGTCATCGGCATTAGCTGACGGAACCATCAATGCCATCACGGCGAGAAAAAGACTTGTGGTCACTCGCATGCGAGCCGCGCCATCGATCAAAGCGAGCCATTTCATTTTGGCGTTCCTTCATGTGCGATGCGGGGCCAATAGGTCTCATCACTAAAATGAGGGCTGTTTTCACGATCATGGCATCGAACGCAGCCGTAGGAGGCTTGTTGGTATGACGCGGTCCTGAGGCGCGGCTCGGCCACGTGAGCAGCACTTGCTCCGTGACAATCCTCGCATCCTACCGATACTCGTTGCGGCGAGCGCAAAACCGATTCAAAACCGCCAGGCAGGCCAAAACCGGTGGTGTGGCATTGTTGGCAATAAGCGTCGACCTGACTTCCTGTTTTGGTCAACGATTGCCAGGCCGACGCATGTTTGGACGTCTGCCAGACATTGCAGGCGGATTGATGACAATCGACACAACGATCAGAGCCGGCGATGCGGCGTTCATCTGACGCATTCCCCATCAACATTGACGCGAATGATGTTTGTTGGGCTGTAAAGTCGCGATCGGCCAAAAGCCGATGGAAGGCATCCACGTTTTTCGTCTGCTGAGCGTCATCCTCGATCTGGTCGGTCATTTCGTCAATTGTGCCATCCCACGACTTCGCATGTTGTTCGATGCGAAGCGAAACCACAAACTTGCCTTTATTCGTTGCCGAGGCAAGCCAGCGCGAACCAATCCGCTCGGGCGCGATACATTGGCCTGTCGGACCTCCGATAACGGCGTCAGCTTCTGGAAGCGACGCGGCGAAGTCTCGGAGTTCTTTTTCAGGCAAGTAGGCAAGGACGATCAAATGGTCATATTTGCCATTCAGGCTCTTGAGCAGATTCATCACGGCGGACCCGGGTGGCTGGATCTTTGCTTCGGGGATCTGCAGCGAATCAGAAAGAACGCCGACAAATGCGATCCGTCGCCCCGAGATGTCGACGATCCGATGTGTCGGAGCGACAAATTGCCCCTGCGCGTCGCTCACATTGCAACTGACAAACGGAACGTTGAGTGTCGATTGAACCCCGCGCAGGTAATCGCCACCCAGCTTGGCTTCAGCGGCACCAATATTGTGGGCGGCCAATCCCATTTGCAGTTCACCCGCAAGGATGGCCTCAAATTTTGCTCGGTCGTAGGGGGAGGTACCCACCACAGCACCGCCCGCATCCGCCACGATGACGGCACCTTTTCGACTGAGCGAACGAACAAATGTGCCTCGACGCGCCAGCCCGCCCGATTGGTTCGACGTGCAACCGCACGGCACAATCCAGCCGCCGGTATCGCCACTGACGACAATCGATACTGCTCCGGCGGGTTCAGGTTTGGGACGGCAGCCGACTGAAGACAAGACACCAAGACCCATGATCAGGCGAGTCAGTGTCGATCCGAAGGAATGCGGACCGGCCTGCGTCTGAGACGCAAATTGCGGCGGTCCATGCAGCCGCTCAGTGAACCAAACAATCGCAGGTTGTCTCATCGGCGTGGCCCCTCACGTCCATCGTGATCGAAACGCGGGTTTTGTCAGTAAGTGAGAGCGTAGGCCAAAATGTTCACGTTGATCTGCACTGCGTTCGCAATCTCGTTTCCCCCACAGCAGCAGCAACCTTGTGTGTGCGGAGTGTCGTTCAGTCCATCCTGTGAATAGAGAACTCCCAACCGTCCTTCGTGCACGATGCCTTCCAGAGGTTTGGGCTTGCCGTGTTTCGCATTAAGTTCCGTGATGTCGGTGACCGTATGAAACACGGCATGATCCAGGTTCAAAGCCGCCAAGGTTTGGCTGGGAAAGATCGTTGCCATTTCACGACGAAACGACTTATCCCATTCCTCGGAAGAACAACTTGCCGACGCGAGCAGAAAGCCGCCGCGTTCGACATAGCGTTTGAGTGTCTGGCGTTCCTGTTCCGGCAGCGCGAACGTTCCTTCACCCGTCATGATCAGCAGCGGATAGTTGTAAACCTCATCCGTTGACAGCTTGACGGCGTGGAAACGACGGCTCGTCGAAATGGCCGTTTCCTTTTCCGCCGCCACGAGGAAATGATCCGAGAAACAATGACTGCTTTTGCTGCCGGCATAAACCAGGTTGGCAACTTGCACGATGCTGTCCGGTTCACCGCCGACCTGCCGCGGCTCGCGCCCTCCGGTCGCTGGTGCATCCGCAGACTCGACGAACGCCGTGACACACACCAGAAGTGCCAGCGTAAAACAGGGCTTCATCCAACCTGGTTGACCGAAGTATTGAATGAACATAATTCGCTCCTTAACGATCGTCACGACGAGTTCGATGCACAGGGGCCTGGTGGTTGAATTCACTTTCCGGCCTGCTCAAGTTCGGTGGCAACACGATGGAAATACTGGTTGACTCGACGTCGATATTGCGATGGCAATGATCCCGAATTGGCCGTGGAAGCGGAACGCCGCCAAGGAGCCGAGACCGACTCGGAATCGGCCGACGTGTCATTGGACCCGCTCTTGCCGGAGGCAACTTTGCCCGAGGTTCCAAAGCCGCGACCGGAATTGGCCTTTCCGCCTAGCATCTCCATTCCACCATACAATCCGACATTTCGATTGCCAGATCGCATGCTAAATCCGCCACGCCCACCCGAACCCATGCCCTGGCCCGCGCCCGAACCCATCGACAGACCCGCTTCCGCGAGCAATTGTTCAATCGTATTGCCCAGGCAGTCACTGAGACTCGGATTGAAGGCAAGGCAAGTACCGCCTTCACCGCCCATGCCCTGACATTTGCTCAGAAAACTCTTCAGGATTTCCGCCGCTTCTTGTGCATTCAGGTGGGCTGCGGCACCACGGAAAGCGGTCAGCTCCGATTCCGCCGAAACCATTTCCTCGATCGCGCCGCTGTTACGCACCTCCAGAGCAAATTGCGTCGCGGTGTCCCGCAGCTTATCGAACTGTTCGTCTTCCGGCAGTTGCTGCACATGATTTTCGATATCGTCCAATAACTTTTCCAGTTCCTCTCGCAAGCGGCGCTGTTCGTCTTGAAGGTCCCGCAAACGGGCTTTGGCGGCAGGTTCTTCGCTCTGTTCGATCCCTTTGTACGCCGCCAGTCGTTCGGCAAGATCGATTTGCCAAAGGACCAGAGACGTGAATCGGGCCTGATCTTCCATCAACGGATAGACCATTGCCAGCAAGTTCAGTGGATCGGTGGCCTCTTGGTTAAACTGTTCTTTCTGCTCGGCCAGATGCATTGCCATTTTTTCAAGCTGACGCTGGATCGCCTCATTGTTCAGCTCTGATTTGTCGTCCGATTTTTTTGTCAGCTTCTGCAACTCGTCCCCTGCTTGCTTGAGTTTTTCAGCAAGGTCCTTCAATTTCTGTTTCAAGTTTTGATCGATATCGTATGGCAGATCATGGTCGGCGGCATTTGCGATTGCTTCGGCTTCTTCTTGCATTTCCTTGGCCAACTTTTCGAGACGTTCACGCAGTTCGTCCGCCAGCGGAGAATCCGGATCGGCGTTTTCCAGTTCTTTTTGAATCTTGGCGATCTCGTCGGCCAACGATTCGAGTCGTCGTTCCGCCTGCTGGTATTTGGAAACAAGTACTTCGAGACCTTCTCTGATCCGCAGCATTTTTTCGAAGTCGGCCTGGGAAATAATTCGCACCGTGACAACCGTGGATTCGGCTCCCTTGGGGTTGTTCGGTTCGTTGTCGACCACGCGCGCGAACAGTTTGATTTCATCGCCGGGCTGCAGGCCATAGCGTGCCAATGGAAGGTATTGTTGATCGTGAAAGCGGCGCGGCGACGGTTCGGGAACTGGCAGCGAATTGGAAATTGGTCGTGAATCATTCAAGCTGCGGTAGAGTTCGACACTCGACAAGCCGAAGTCATCTTCGGCGTCCAGGATGATTGGTAATGTCGTTGTCGGAGTGGCGAGCGATTGGGCCTTGGGTTCGAGGATTCGAACCAGAGGACGCTGGTCGATCAGCAGAGTGATGGAACCGACAAACGGCTCTTGCGACGCCTGCCCATCCGTGTCGGTCAGGTGCAAATCAAATTTTGCCGACTGCGCAATCGCAAATTCGCCAACAACGCTCGAATCGCCTGGTTGGGTGGGACGTAACTGTACCGACTGAACATGAGCGTCGGACGTCAATCGAATTTCGCCCAGGGACAGGGGGCGATTGCTGCGGGCCGTCACGCGGACAACCGTACCAGCCAATCCAATGAGTCCTGACTTGGGAAGGGAGCCCATCGTTGGTTGTTCATGAGTGTATTTCGGAGGTGTCACAACAAATTGAACATCGTCGATGGTGGGCGTCGTTATGATCCGAATATGGAAACTCGAACTTCGAGCACGGTCGACGCGCGCCAGATAGGTTGTCTCTTCGGTCAAGCGCGACAATTGCGTCCGCCAGGTCCCGTTGGTTTCGGGAAACATCGGCACCTTTTCGGTTTGACCCCGCGTCGTCAGCATCAAATGCACGTCGCGCGCCACCGGTCCATCAACGGTCACTCGAACTTCCAGACCCTGGCCATAGACGACTTCGGTGTCACCCGGTTCGACCGTGATTTTATAGGGTGTATATGGCGGAGTATCGTCCCACGGCTGCGCGAATCGCTGCCACTGAGATCTTGCAAGTGTTGGACAAATGAACGCCAACAATGCGACCAACGCAATTCCCGTGGCCAGCGCACGCGCCGCAATGACAGCCGGTTGCCGCGAGATCACGGCATTGCGCTGAACGCATTCCGACAATCGTCCTGCTCGCTCGACCGCCATCGTGGCTAATCCCGTAGTCAGGGGATCGCTCGAGACATTGTGTGCGGCATTGGTTTGCTCATTGACGGCGCCACGAAGGGCAGCGAATTCGAACCCGTTCAGCCATTCACCCTGGAAGCCGGACGCCGAATCAATTTGCCGTGCGATGCGGCGCGCCTGAATTGATTGCCACGTCCGTGCCATTTGACGAGCGAAGGCGGCGACAAACACTACTGAGGCGCAGCCCCAACTGGCAGCTCGAGCCAAGGGCGGCAGTTCCCAGACCAGATCCAGCCACATGGCCAGTAACGCGGTGAGAAGTGCGGCAAACAGCCCCCAGCACGATCCTGTGGCGCTATCCACCAGCAATAGACGCCTGCGGACCTTCGTCATCAAGTCAATGAGTCGAGGCTCAAACGATCCGGTGGCATCCGCCGTGCGAAAGTCTCGATCGAGTCTTGCGTCTGGATTATTCATACGAGTCCTCCTCGACGCCGAATTGACCAGTTCAGTCCCCAAACAATCAGTAACCCGGTCAGCACCCACCAGCGGTCCCACGCGATCGTCTGTTGTAACCGTTGCGGCTGCGATGCGGAAAGATGCTGCTCAAAATTATACAGCAGCTCATCTGGTTTTTGACCCGAAATGACGGATCCGCCGCTGCCATCCGCCAGCAATTGCATCAAGTCGGGTCGAGCGGCGACATCCAATCGTTCGCGCAGGTTTCCAATGACATCGAACGCGGTACTCGCGGCCACTTCGTCGGATCGAGCCCCGTCCAGCATGGCCAGGTATCGGCCTTCTGGCAACTTGCCGAAATCAGCCCGAAATTGGTGAGGGTCATCTCGCGAGGGAAGGGTGCGAATAATTAACGGATCACCGTTCGCAGGACGTAACCAAACTTGAGGGATTTCCCCGAAGTCGCGCGCGTCGCGAACGAGAAGCGTGGCCGTCGCTTGTTCCATAACTCCAAACGCCGTTTTGTCGGCTTTCAGAGACGCACGCTGCATCGGCAATAGCCCCACGTTTGCGACCAGCCAGCGCATCATGCTGCGCCAGAGCTCTCCATAAACCTGATCGTCATCCTGTTGACCGGGTGGAAGCATGGCCCACCGCCACATCCCAGCACCTTCAACGACGACAACTCTGCCACCGCCATAGGGTTGGAAAGTAATCACAGGAGTCGATTCATGGTCGGAGGATGTTCGCGCCGACGAATCTGACGCCAGCACAATCGCCAGCGGTTTTGGCCGTTCAGGTAACGCCGTCCGCGCGAGCGACGGCAATTTGGAAAGAGTCGATTCGCCCTCAGACTGCGACAGCCATCGCAACGACTGGCCAGCCGAAGTGAACTGGATCTGAAACCGCGATTCGTTCTGCTGACTCCAGCGGACGGGAAGCAGTTCACCGAGTCGGTTGCTGATTTGTGACGTGGGGGGCCCACGAAAGCAGACCAGCGAGCCGTCGCCCTGCCGTAACCATTTCTTCAGTTCTGTGAGCGCTCCATCCGTCACGAACGATTCGGCATTCCTTCCCAGAATAACCACCTGAAATTTGCCAAGTTGTTGAGGGTCGTCGAGCCAGTGTTGTTCGCCCTTGGAGACTTCCCACGCGTCATCACGGGGTTTCGCAATCGAATTTGCCGAATCGCCCGTTTCGGAATCATCCTGGGATGTAGGTTGAACAACCGCTGGCGGATTGGAACCTGCCTGGTTCGTGGAGGCGGATTCCGGACGTGCGATTTTACGAACTAAATATCTTTCGGAGGTCATTCGGACCACGGAGTGCAGTTCGATCGAGGGATCGAGAGCCAGCGTGCGCACTAAAAACTTCGTATCCCAGTATGGCTTTCCTTCGAGAAGTAATACCCGAACCGGTTCATCAATGACCCGCAGAACCAGCGATGCCCGGTTGTTGAGATCAGTGACTTCATTTGGAACTGCCGCAACGATGACTTCGTAGCGGAAGAGACCGGTCTTGGGCTGCTGAATTTTAAAGGACACTTCCGAACTTGTGTCAGGCGTCAACCCGACCTGTCGTTCATCAACAACTTCATCGTTCATCAACAGTCGAACCTGTGCACGGTCACTGACTTGCCCACGTTGGTGCACGATGACGGGCACCGTCACGGCCTGACCCACAAACGCCATTTCCTGCGGCACGGGGAGCGCGACTTCGAGATCGCGAACTCCTGTCGCACCACCAATGCTGGATGTATAAATCGGAACCGCCATCGTTCGCGCCTGTTCGGCGGCTTGTCGCAGGCGATTGATCCCTCCGGGTGCGTTGTGGACGCCATCACTCAAGATCCAAATCGCTTGTCCGCGAGGTCGATCAGCAAGTGAAGACGTCACAGCCAATGCCAGATCAGAAATGTCACCATCGGCCGATTGAGACTTTAAGGCGTCGGTTGATGATTCGGCCGGTGTCTCGGCGAAGGTTTTGATTTCGACGTCAAAACGGGAACGCAGTTCATTCTCGATGGATTTGACCGCATTGCGGGCCACGTCCAGCCGCGGCTCTTTGTTCGGACCGTCAGGAGTGGCCATACTCGACGACCGATCCACAAGTAGCGTCAAAAGCGGTTTTCCGGCGGGCGGAGGTATTTCGCGAACCCATGTCGGGTTCAGCAGCAAGATCAGGGGAATGACGACTTCGACGGCCATCAACGTCAGAATCATCGGCCGCAGCCCGCGGACCAGCCGACGTCGACTGGCGATGGCATAACCGCACAGTAATGCCGCCGCGGCAAGCGCAAGTGGCATCCACATCGCCAATGGAATCCAAGGATCGAATACAAGACGCGTCATGTGCGGAATACCAACAAGGTCGCCAGTTCGCCGAAGAGACAGGCCAGACATCCGACCGTTAACCACGTCCACCAGGGATCGTGTGGCTGGGAAGTATCGGCGGCGTCGCGATAAAAAACCGCGTTGCCCGTGACCAGCCGGTTTTGCAGGACATCGGCTGAAAGTGTGTCCAATTGAGATTCTTCGGCGGGCGCACTGACGGCGATCGCAAAAACGGTGGCTTTGTTTTGACAGACTCGATACACACCTGGCTTCCCGATCGCGGGCCATCGCCAGATCACACTACCCGACTCATCGTGCAGTTCTCCCAATTCTGCGTCGCCATCCGCGGACGGCGGGCCCACAATTTCGAGTGATTGCGATGTTACGCCCGCGACTGGCAATCGCACCATCAGCGATTGTCCACAATTGGGAATCGTCACGATCGAGCGGCGTTCTGTTAGCAGTTGGGTCAGTTCGTCAATCAGCGGAACAAACGCGGCTCGGGATGGCAGGTTCGAAATCCCAAGATCGGCATTCAGCACAGCAAGTGCTGAGGTATCCGAAAGTGAGAAAATCAGACAGGCGGACCCGTCGGCGTATGTCGCCAGAACGTCATCCAGTAAGGTTTCAGGAACCGGATGTGAGATCAGTCCTCCACCAAATCGCCAATCGCGCACCAACTCCGCTGCGTTTTCGCCCAATGCATTGAACGGGCGGCTGTCGTATTTGAATGACATCAACGATTGATCGCGCCGGTGCTGGCCTTTCGGAAATGGCTGAAACGTGACGGGCAGTCGGATGCCCCGACCGAGGTCCGAAGACAAACGCTGCATTGTCGTCGCATCCGTGGCTTCCGCTGCCAGGTAAAGGAGCGGCTTACCTCTCCGCATTGCCGCAGCAAGCAACTGGACCATCTCAGGATTGAGAGAGCCCGGATGATCAATCACGATCAAATCGGCGGTTGCGAGCATTTCCGTATCGACTTTGTCAGGCGATGTTCGCACGACATGCGGCGTTCCCGCCGAATCGTCAGGTGCCAACGCGCATTCCAGGAAGTGACTCGATGAAGGACGTAACGTTTCCGGTTGGCGGGTGATCAGCAAATAAGTCAGACGTGGATGGACTTCGACGGCCAATGCAATTTCGTCGTCCGCAGCCAATGCGTCGCCGCCAAAGGCAAGCCTCGCGACGCCTGTGTGCCATCCCAATTCCGAAAGTGTGAATTCGTCGGAAAGCGTTGTTTGACGACCTGCGGGACAGTTCCCCGTCAAACGGCGCGTTGAATCGCCTGCCTGCACTTCAACTGTCACCGTTTGCGTGACCGGCGACCAATTGCCAACGTCGACTTCAACTCGCCCGCCGTCCTGTTCGGTCGTTTGTCCGACAAAACGTACCGCTGAAATTCCAAGATTTGCCAGCGGCAACTTGGGTGCGACGGATTCCAACTGAATCGACGTGTCGCGCGCAAGCACCGAGAAATCGGCTTGCGCCCAGTTCGCCCGCTGAAAATCGCTGACGATGACCAGCTCACGTTTGCGCTGATCCGCTTCGTCGCGCGGCGCGAGCATCTCTGCGGCCATGGAAAGGGCCCGCAGAACGTCTACGCTTTCAGGTCGATGCGCAGTACGAGCCAACTCGTCGCGAAGGGCGTCGAAGTTTTGCGACGGTTGATCGAAGACGGCGCGCGGGGAAGCGCCGGCCAAAATCAGATTCGCTCGCAGATTTGGTCGGTACTGCAACTGTTCGGCGGCTGCAGCGCGAGCGTGTTCGAAAAGTTCCGTTCCTCCGTCGACCGCCGAAAGGCTTTGGCTGACATCCACCAATACGACTCGCACCGCGTCGGCGGTCTCGTCTCGAGACACCAATGGCTCTTGACCGCTTTTCGGTCGGGCGATCGCGAGAACGACGAGAATGACGGCCAATGTCCGCGCTATCAGAGTCAAAATATCACGAAGCCAATGCCGTGCCCGTCGTTGTTGAATCACCTCGCGTACAAAGCGCAGTGTCGAAATTGGCAGTACCACCGGACGCGGTCGCGTCAAGAAATGAACGGCCAACGGTATTCCCGCTGCGGTCAGAAAAAATAATGCCCAGGGGTTTAGCAACATGATTTCATCTGGTTGTGATTCAAAGCTCCATCCAATGCGTTCTTACGAGATGAATCGAGGATCTGGAAGGGCCTGCTCGACCCGGTTAACCCGAACGTTCGATCAAGAAATCTCCCAGCGTATGCAGATATGGCACTGCGGTGTTGACCAGTCGATAGTCGCAACCGGCCGACAAAGCAAATTGGCGAGTCATCGCGAGGAAGGCCGCAAAACGTGTCTCGTATTGGACGGCAATCTCCGCCGGCGAACAGATCACTTCACCTTCACCTTCCAGACCTTGAAAACAAAAGGCGACTCCGGGTGGCAGGCGTTCTTCGTCGGGGTGTACCAGATGGAGAATGACTACTTCCCAGCCCCGATGGCGGAAAAGCCGTAGTGCGGCGAATGTCTCTTGCAGATCCTCCATCAGCAGATCCGAAAGCAGCAATAGGACGCCTCGCCCCGGCGATCGTTCGAACAATTGCAAGAGTGATCGAGACATCTGCATCGTCGGTATTGTGTCGATTCGTTCGAGCAACTCCTGGATGCGGGCGACATGCGACGAGGTGCCTCCCGGCGGTAGCCAGTCACGCAACTCGGAACCCAGTACAGCCAGTCCGACCTGATCCTGACCATGGCTGATGATGTGGCTGAATGCTGTCGAGAGCCATTGAGCATATTCGAGTTTTGATTTAGCCCTTTTTGCACCTGACGATCGTGGTGCTTCACCAAACTTCATCGAGGCACTCGAGTCGACGGCGAGCGTGCAAAGCAGATTCGTCTCGTCCTGAAACAGACGTACGAACGCTTTGCCAGTGCGCCCGAAGACCTTCCAATCGACGCGGCGCAAATCTTCACCGCCGGAATACTCGCGATAATCAACGAATTCGCCAGATCCGCCCTGAACACGCGAGACATGTCGACCTGAATACGATCCTTCGATCCGTCGCTTCGGCGAGAACCGCTTTCGTTCCAAAGCGGCCAGCGCGGCGAGATCGAGAAACCGGCTCCGCTGGGCGATCATGCCGCGACGTCCTTCAAAAGTTGGTTGACGACCTGTTCGGCAGTCACGGCATCACCAACGGCACGGTGATTCACAACGACTCGGTGACGAAGAATAGGTGGAACAACCGACTGAATATCGTCGATCGTGGGTGCCGTTCGGCCCATCAGCAATGCTCGGGCTTTGGCAGCCAGGACGAGGTTTTGAGAACCGCGTGGCCCGGCTCCCCAAGACACATAATCCCGTGAGAACCGAGTGCTCGAACCGTCTTCAGGCCGAGTGGCCCGGCACAGCCTGACAGCATAATTGGCGACATTCGGCGGGGTCGGTACGGCCCAAACCAGATCACGAAGTTGTAGAAACGCTTCGCGGTTCAATGTTGCGGCAGGTAACGCATTGTGTCCGCTTGTCGTGCGCATCACGACCTCTTCTTCCTCGGACGGCGACGGGTAACCGATCCGGATCTCCATCATGAAGCGATCGAGTTGGGCCTCGGGCAGTGGGTATGTTCCTTCCTGTTCAATGGGGTTCTGAGTCGCGATGACCAGGAAAGGCTCTTCCAGATCGTAGGTCTTGCCGCCGACGGTAACATGCCGTTCGGCCATCGCTTCCAGGAGTGCAGACTGAGTTTTGGGAGCAGCTCGATTGATTTCGTCGGCAAGGACCAGATTGGCAAAAACCGGTCCAGGACGAAATGTCATATGGTGCGATCCATCGTCACCACGACCGAGAAGTTCATAGCCTGTGATGTCGGACGGCATCAGATCCGGGGTAAACTGAACGCGCGAGAATGACCAGCTGAACGCAGCCGCCAGGGCTTTCACCATCAGGGTTTTTGCCAAGCCCGGCACCCCGACAATGAGCGCGTGTGATCCGGTCAAGGCGCTGACCAGCAACTGGTCCAGCGCATCGTTCTGTCCGACGATGACCTGATGCAGACTGGTGCGAATTGTCTGAACACTGGTAGCAAATTCAGCAACACGCTCGCGCGCGATTTCGAGCGAATGGTCACTCATGTTCTTCGGCTACTCCAGCTTACGAGAATAGGTTCCGAATGCCTCGTTTGAGCGTAGAGGCAGTCAATTCCGGTCGAGTCGTCAATGATTGGGAGCGCAGCGACCGATGAACGCAGTCTTAATGCTCTTTTCAGGATCGAACGCGAAAACGTGAAAGGACGTTCTAAAGTAAGTCAATACAGGTAAAAGTCTAGGCCGCTTTGTCTGTAACTACAAGCAGCACTGTTGTGAGACTCGCGGGGCAGGCTGGTCGATACCAGGAAACAACATGGTCGTGTTACTCCTAATCGGGTGTGGGGATCGCAACTCCCCAGCGGAATAGAGCAACCACACCTTTCCCGCAAGGAACCCACTTTCACAGATCGCGCGTGTCACACCACCCGCGGCGACAATCGGTCGCGGAGTCGCAGGAATGTGATTTCGACCAAGCGAGCCTCGCCATCCCCCCCGTGGTAATCACTGGCAAGCCGTGACGTCGCGATCGACGCCTGTCGCATGCGGCGGAACCTGCTTGCTGACGCGTTTCTGCTGGCGGTATACTGCCACGCACGTTGCTGACTCGCTACGTGCGAGTGCGGCACTCGAATGATATCGTTGCTCCACGCGCCTGCCTGACCCCGCACCTTTCACCGAGGCCCGCCACAGATGCTGCTTTCGTGGACCATGGTTTTGTTGCTGCCGATTGCAAAAGCTGGCGACGTCACACACGACTACGTTCACGATGTGCGTCCTCTGCTGGAGCGTCGCTGCTTCAGTTGCCACGGAGCACTGCAACAAAAGGGCGGACTGCGACTCGACACGGCGACAGCAATCCGTGCGGGTGGCGATTCGGGGCCGTCGGTTGATCTGAAGAATCCGCAAGCCAGCTTGCTGCTGCAACGAGTGACCGAATCGGATCCCTCCCAGCGCATGCCGGCAGAAGGTCCGCCGCTGACCGAGACCGAGGTTGCTGCATTGCGCGCATGGATTGCTGCAGGAGCCGTTGGGCCTGTGAACGAAATCCCTCAAAAAGACCCGCGTGAGCATTGGGCCTACCGTCCGCCGACGCGCCCCCCGGTTCCGGTCGACTCGAAGTCCGGGTCCAATCCGATTGATGCCTTTTTGAATGCGGCTCGCCAATCAAAAAAGTTGACCGTCAGTCCGCCAGTCCACAAGGACCTCTGGCTTCGCCGAGTGACGCTCGATCTGGTCGGACTTCCTCCCACGCGAGAAGAACTGCACGCGTTTCGCAACGATCAATCTGATTCCGCCTTTGAATCAGTCATCGATCGGCTGTTAGCCAATCCTGCGCATGGCGAGCGATGGGCGCGGCACTGGATGGATGTGTGGCGTTACTGCGACGGGTATGGACGGCCGCCGGAAATTCTGTTCAGTCACCATCACATCTGGCGCTGGCGCGACTGGATCGTCGACTCGCTGAATTCTGGGGCAGGCTACGATCGGATGGTGATGGAAATGCTGGCCGGTGACGAAATCGCCCCTGAAGATCCCGACACATTAAGAGCCACCGGCTATCTGGCCCGCAACTGGGAAACCTTTACTCGAAACAAATGGATCGAGATGACTGTTGAACACACGTCGCGTGCCTTCCTGGGCATGACGATCCAGTGTGCCCGCTGTCATGATCACAAGTACGACCCGATCGCTCAGGCCGACTACTTCCGGATGCGAGCCGTCTTCGAGCCGCACCACATCCGCATCGATCGCCTTCCCGGCCAATCGGACCGCATCAAGAACGGACTGGTGCGGGTGTTCGATGATTTCATGACCACTCCTACACACCTGTTCATTCGAGGTGACGAATCCCAACCTGATACTTCGGTCGCAATTCAGCCAGGTATCCCGGCCGCATTCGGCGGATCGTTTGACGTTCGACCGGTTGAGCTTCCCGTTTCGGCCTTTAATCCCGATAAGCGGGCATTCGTGATTCAGGAAGCCCGCGCGAGCGCCGACAGCGCGATCACCAAAGCCCTTGAAGAACTGAAATCCGCTCGCGCGGCACTACAGCAATCGATGCAGTCGCAAGCAGCCGCAAACCAGGCGTTGCGTGACGCCGAACAGGCATTGCAGTCTGCGAGCAAGCCAGAAGACCACACCGCCGCCCGTACGACAGCAACAGCCGCAACAGAAAAATCGGCTCGGGCACGACGCGCGGTCCTCGATGCGCAACATGCGCAACGTCGATCTGAAGCCGTGCTTGTTGCGGCCGAAGCGGCCCGCGAAGCCCTCGCAGCCGTCTTGACGGTTGAACAGCTCGAAGACCAGGGAGCGAAAGAGACAAACCTGACTGGCTGGAACGAAGCCGCGCGAGACGCTCTCGCAGCACAACGTCGACAGGCCATCATGAATGCGATCGTCGCTGAATCAGTGGCACAACAGGCGGTCGATCAAGCCAGTATCGCGGTGGACGGGTTGATCGCTGCGACGACCGATCCCAAGGATGAATCGTTGAAAACCCCGCTGGCCAAGGCAACCACCGCGCTGGTCGAGTCGCGAACAAAGTTGGCTGCGGCGAGCAAGCAGCGTACAACCGCGGAGAATGAATCGGGCCAACCCCTGACAACCGACTACAAGCCTCGTGTACTTGAATTCCCCCGAGCCAAAATCAGCTTTCGCGATGAACCCAGTACCGCACCCTACTCGCAGACCAGCACTGGTCGTCGGCTGGCACTGGCTCGCTGGATCGCCGATCGCGGCAATCCGCTGACGGCGCGGGTTGCCGTCAACCAGATCTGGTCGCGGCACTTTGGCCAGCCTCTGGCTCGGTCGGTCTATGATTTCGGGCTCCGCACACCTCGACCGGTCCACAATGACTTGCTCGACTGGCTGGCCGTCGAATTCATGGATTCGGGATGGAACATGAAACATCTGCACAAACTGATCGTGACGTCGCAGACGTATCGAATGCAGTCGTCAGCCGTCAGTGTCGACGATCCAAACCAGGCCATCGATCCCGACAATCACTACTACTGGCGGATGAATCTGCGGCGGATGGAAGCCGAGGTGATTCGCGACAGTCTGCTGCACCTGGCGGGCCGGCTCGATCCCACTCGGGGTGGTCCGGCGCTGCCTGTGGCGGCAGCCGAAGACGGGTTGCGAAGGACGATCTATTACCATCATGCCCGCGACGAGCGGATGCTGTTTCTGACGCTGTTTGATGCGCCCAACATCGAAGAATGTTACCGCCGCGACGAAACCATCGTGCCGCAACAGGCGATTGCCTTCACGAACAGCAAACTGGTATTCGATCGAGCCGATGACATCGTGAAAGCGATTTCCACAAAGGTCGGTGACGCCAACGAAGCAGACTTCGTCAGTACCGCGTTCGAACTCGTCCTTGGACGATCTGCCACCGAGACTGAACGGGCGGTCGCGGTCGACGGCTTACAGCGCCTCACGATCATCGAGAATTCGACCACGGCACCGGTCAACCCCGCACTGACCGGTCCGGCCGGGACTGCTCAAGCCCCGGTACAAACCGCGACCAACTCCAACGAACGAGCCCGTGCGGCCTTCATCCATGTGCTGCTGAACCACAATGATTTCGTATCGATCAGGTAACTAACAGCATGCACGACCACTCGCATTGTGTTCCCGGCCTGACGCGCCGCTCGTTCCTAGCCTCGGCCTGCATGGGTCTGGCCAGCGTGGCGATGGAGGCATCGCTACAGCGAGATCGCGTTGCGGGTGCGGCTGACGAAGCGGACTCAGGCTGGGTCCCTCCCGATGGTCGACCGCACCGTGCACCTCGAGCCAAGCAGGTCATCTGGATGATGATGCGCGGTGGATTCAGCCATCTGGAGACCTTTGATCCCAAACCCGAACTGACCATCCACGCGGGCAAAACCCTGGGCGAATCGCCACACAAGTACGTGCTTGAATCATCGTTCCTGAAAAACGTGCGCGAACAGGTCGCCAACAACATTATCGACAAGACCAAGGCCCGCATCTTCCCCACACAGATCGGCTTTCAACGGGGAGGGCAGTCGGGAATCGAGGTCAGTGACTGGTTCCCGCAGATGCGCAACTGCGTCGACGACCTGGCAATCATCCGTTCGATGTGGACGGGCGACAACAATCACGGCGCGCAGATGCAGTTTCTGACCGGGCGTCACGTCCTCGACGGCTGCTTTCCTACGCTGGGCGCATGGGTGCAATACGGCCTGGCCGCACAAGGCGACAGCCTTCCTCAATTCATTTCGATGGGACCGCCGCTCGACCTGCAGTGCAACGGTGGAGTCGACTCCGACTACCTCGGGCCCGAACATGCCGGAATCCTGCTGAAGATCGACCCCGATAATCCGCTTCCGTTTGCGAAACCGGCACGCCCCGTGACGGCCGCTTCGGCCCAGACGAAATCAGAACTGCTCGGCCGTCTGAACCGCCTGGCGGCGAAAGAATATCCGACCGATGCGTCATTGCGGGCGCGGATGCAATCGTACGAGCTGGCGTTCCGGATGCAGACTGCCGTTCCGGAGTTGTTGAAATTCGATTCCGAGACACCCGAGGTCCGGAAGTTATACGGTCTCGATCAGGAAGTCACGCGACCGTTCGGGCAACAGCTTCTGGCCGCGCGACGAATGGTCGAGCGTGGAGTGCGATTCGTGCAGATCTTTCACGGCGACGGCGCGGCCGGGGCATGGGATGCACATTCGGCGTTGCGTCAAAACCACACTACGATGTGCGCGCAGGTCGATCTGCCGATCGCAGGGCTGCTGCAGGATTTGAAGCAGCGCGGGTTACTGGATGAAACGATCGTGGTCTTTGGAACCGAGTTCGGTCGGACCCCCGGCGTGCAGGGAACCGACGGCCGCGATCATCACAATTATGGCTTTTCGATCTGGATGGCAGGCGGTGGGATCCGTGGCGGCATCGTGCATGGCGCGACGGATGAACTGGGCTTTCACGCCGTCGAGGATCGCCATTTCGTCACGGACGTGCATGCCACCATCCTGCATTTGCTGGGACTGGATTCACGCCGGCTGGAAATTCCAGGCCGCAAGCGGCTGGAAATTGAACATGGACAGGTGATTCATCAGATTCTGTCCTGAAGATCCGAACCGCACGACAACCGATCCAATTTCAATTGCCGCCGTTGTTGAAAGATGCGTCTGGCGACATGCCGCGGCGCTCTAGCGCTTCGGACGCTCGACCAGGACGCCATAGACCGCCACGTCATCGAACAGGCCGGTGTCGTCAAAAGACCCGATGCCCACCTGGCCCCAGGTGAAGGTCTTGTCGACCGCCTGCATCACCGGAAGCTCCATATCGTCCCAGTAGACGTCGATCGAACCCGTGCCGGTATCGCGAACAATCCTGACGTGGTGCCACTTGTCATCCCAGGGTGTCCCTTCTGTGGTCTTCGTCGAAATCTTTCGCCGGGGTTCGTTGTTGACGATGAAAATCTGGTTCGCATGGTCATCGGTCTTCTGGCCGAGATGCACATAATACATGTGCGCCGGGTCCTGATAGCCGAAAAACAGGCACAAGCTTCGATGCGGATAGTCGCGTGCCGTCGTGCGTAACTGCAGATCAAGGACGCAGTCCGAGAGGATTATGTCCTTGACCACCGAGCGATTGAACGGCGACCGAACCGGTGTCTTCACCTGACTCTGCGCAAACTGATGGGCCACTTTCCGGCCTTCAACCACATCCAGTTTCCAAGCTTTCGGATCGCTCGGCTCCCAGAGATCCAGCTTGCCCGACTCGAAATCGTCGAAGAAGACTCGCGGCCAACCATTCATTTTTGCTGGAAGTTCTTCAGCCTCTGCATAAGTCGCAATGGCCAGCAACGCCCCCACCAACAGCATCCAGATTCGGACGGAATTGCCGTATCGCATATTCAGGAGTCTCCAGATCAATCAACACTCACCACCTGCAATCACAGTATCGGCCTGGAACCAGTTTCGCCATTGCCGAGGAAACCGCAGGGCGCACTCACCCTGCTGAGTTTTGCGATCTCTAACACGAGCTCACGGATCTCGCGCGGTTTCCACTGGCCACCCCGCGCGATCAAGGCCATACGATGTCTATAAAATCAGTCACGGGAACGCTGTTTCTGTGGTTCGATAGACACCTGCTTCGTCGACGATGGACCGTTACTTTTTCAAGTATTTCCGAACGACATCTTCGTTGATCTCAATTCCCAGGCCTGGTCCGGTAGGGACGTCGATGTAGCCGTCTTTCAGTTCGAATTTTTTCGTCACGATTTCGTCGCGGAAGGGATTTTCGAAAACGTCGTATTCGAGCATTGGTTCGTCGCCGCCCGCAAACCCGACATAGTGGACGGGAAGAAGAGAATTCAATTGCAGCGTCGCCGCATCGGTCAAGGCTCCGGCCCAGCAATGCGGCAACGTCTGGATTCTGAACTGGAAAGCCATTTCAGCGATAAACAAAACTTCGGCCATGCCCCCGCACAAACTGACGTCGGGTTGGATGATGTCGAACGACCGTTTGACAATGTGTTCTCGCGCGCTTCCTCGCGAATCGAGCCCCTCACCACCGGAAATCGCGATATCCAACGACCGCGTCAATTCATCGTAACCCACATAATTCGGCGACTGTGGTATTGGTTCTTCGAAACAATAAAAGTCCAGCTTCTCCAATTCTTTGCCGAACTTCACCGCCTGCGGAAATGTGAGTGCTCCGTTGCCATCTGTCAGCAACCGCACATCGGGTCCCACCGCTTCCCGGATCTTCTGAATCACCGCCAGATCGCGTTTGTGGCCATCCCGACCGGTACGGATCTTCATGGCGCGATATCCCTGTTTCGCCAGTTCCGCGGCTTCGGCAGGATGCCTTTCTTCGGGACGTTCCCCGACGACATAGTTCATGGCGGCGGCGTAGACCAGAACTTTGTCGCGCTGTCGACCGCCGTACATGTCTGCGACCGACAGTCCAAGCGCTTTGCCGCGCAGGTCGTGCAAGGCCATATCGCAACCGGCCACGGCGCGTCCGTCACCAAAATAGGGTCCCCACAGCAATCGCCAAAGCTTGCGGTGTTCCAGCGGATTCTTGCCCAGCAAGATCGGCTTCAGATGATCTTCAATGATGCCGCGGGTTCCACCAACATCCACCGTCTCGCCCCAACCAAACAGTCCGCTGTCTGTGCTGATCTTCACAATCAGCGAATGGCGCTTGTCCCCCTGCTCAATCGAAGGCCCCATCGCTCTGGGCAGTTTATGCTCGACGGGGAATGTTTCCACTTTAGTGATTGTCAACGCGCTGGGTTTGCCGCGAGCCGCGTCAGCCTCGGCCAGTAGCCGTGACGGAGACCAGGCGGCGAGCACCCCGCATGTTCCCATCAGACTCGATCGCAACCATTCTCGCCGATTAAATCGCAGGTCAGACATGTTCAGTTCCTCAATACAAGGGTTTATTCCGCAACAACGCGAATACACCATAATTTGCTGGCGGATTGAATTTCAATTCGCTGGGTGTTTCTTGTGGCTGGCGTCGCACGAGATCAAGTCGCGTAGGCGCGTTGCCGCGACGTCCATCCCGGACGCGATCAAGGCCAGCAGCAGGTGGAAATCTCGGCCATCGTGGTATTAGCCATTTGTTCCCGGATACATTCTGAACATGGAGCGAACGGCTCTCGCTCCAGGATCCCGCTTTGACTGACGACGCACTGTGTGAGACCATGCCCATGCAACGTACATGTTGTCGAACATTCGTCCTTTTTCTCTGGTTTCTGGCCTTATTCGCACTGGAGGCGCACGTTGTTGGTCAGGAATCGAAGCCAGCGTCGGACGCCGATTCGAGTCAGGACGCGAGCGTGCGGACGGAGCAACCACCTCGGCCAAATATTGTTCTGATGATGGCAGATGATCTCGGCTGGGGAGATACGGGCTACAACGGACATCGACAGATCCAGACACCGCATCTCGATGAGATGAGTCGACAGGGACTGAAGATGAACCGTTTTTACGCTGCGTCGCCGGTCTGTAGCCCGACGCGTGGATCATGTCTGACGGGGCGGCACGCGTCGCGTTACGGTATTCGTACGGCGAATGACGGTACGTTGAAGGAACAGGAAATCTGCCTCGCTCAAATTCTTGCAGACTGTGGGTATTTGACGGGACATTTTGGGAAATGGCACCTGGGAACCCTGACCACTACGACGGTCGACTCCAACCGCGGTCGGCCCGGCAATATGGCCGACTTCGCACCACCGTGGCGACGTGGATTCAGAACCTGCTTTTCCATGGAAGCCCTTGCGCCAACCTGGTGGGAATCGGGCGACTACGAAAACGGCAAATCGCGTTATTGGACGGGACTCAATCAACCTGCCGATCCCGAATTGGTTCACGGTGACGACTCCCGCGTTGTCGTGAATCAGGCCAGCGAGCTGATCCAGGTGGCTGCCGGCAAGGCTCAACCGTTTTTCGTCGTCATCTGGTTTCATGCCCCCCACCAGCCGGTCGTTGGAGGAATCGATTACCGCAGACGCTATCCTGAGGCGACGGAAGATCAGCAACACTACTTCGCTGCGGTGACCGCGATGGACGAACAAATTGGACAGCTTAGACAGACAGTGAAATCGGCGGGCGTCGAGCAAAATACGATGGTCTGGTTCTGTTCGGATAATGGCCCCGAAGGTAATCCGGGACCCCAGAACCGCAGCCAGGGGACGGCGGGTCAATTTCGCGGCCGTAAACGGTCGCTTTATGAGGGTGGAATCCGAGTTCCAGGGATCGTCGTCTGGCCTGACCAGATTCCCAACCCCCGTGAAACATCGGTCGCCGGTGTCACCAGCGATTACTTTCCCACCATCCTGGAAGCCCTCAAGTTGACCCCGACGGATCAACGGCCGTATGACGGCGTCAGCCTGATGCCCTTGATTCGTGGAGAGGCATGGAGACGTCCATGTCCGATCCATTTTCATTTCGAACTACAGTCAGCGACGTCGGACCAGCGCTTCAAGCTGATTCACAATCGAGCCCCGCAGCGACTGCAGTCGGACGATGGAGCGACACCTTATTCCGCATGGGAATTGTATGATCTTATTGACGACCCTGGAGAGACCAGGGATCTTGCCGAGATGCAACCGGATGTTGTGCACAGCATGCGTCTGGCACTCGCCGAATGGGAGACCTCATGCCAGCAAAGCAGTGCCGGTCGGGATTACCCACAACGACCGTAGAGTGGGTCACGGTGTGGTGTCGATGGCTTTCACGTTCGCGGCCTGATGCATCAAGAGATGCGGAGGTCATGTTTGGAAACCGCCTTTTTTTTCGCTGGAGAGCGTTGATGGTTCAGACGGTCACTCGAATCGCTCGTTGTGTTGTCGTTGGCGTGTTTTTCGTGTTGGCCTCGACAGGAATCGCCGCAGACGCCCCACGAAAGCCGAACGTGTTGTTCCTGTTCGCCGACGATATGCGGGCGGATTCGATTGCTGCCCTGGGCAATCCCGTCGTCAAGACGCCTCATCTCGATACTCTTGTGAGTCGCGGTTTCACTTTTCGAAATGCCTACTGCCTGGGCGGTAACTCGGCAGCCGTTTGTACTCCCAGTCGCAACATGATGCTCAGCGGCAGTGCCTATTTCCGCTGGAAGGATTTTGTTCCGTTCAACGCCCGCAGTCAAAAAGGGCTGTTGTCACCCGGCGATGGTCCGAACCTGCCTTTGTCGATGAAAGCAGCGGGTTATTTCACCTACCATCACGGCAAAAAAGGCAACACCGCCACGCTCATTCAAGAAAGGTTCGACGTCAACAAGTACCTGGTGAACGACGAGACCGAGCGCAAAAGCGGTGAGCCCGGGCGCGAAATCGTCGACGACGCGATCCAGTTTTTGCGGCAGCGGTCGCTGGCGACCGAATCATCCGCACCGTTCTTGATGTATCTGGCGTTTGGCAATCCGCACGATCCGCGCGTCGCCGACGCCAGGTATCTGGGCCAGTATCAGCCCGACAAGATTCCACTCCCGAAAAACTGGTTGCCCGTGCATCCATTCGACAATGGCAACATGGAGATTCGCGACGAGAAGCTATTGCCCTGGCCACGGACTGAAGCCGATCTCAAGCAAACTCATCACGAATACTACGCCACGATCACAGGGATGGATTTTCACATTGGGCGACTGCTCGACACTTTGACACAGTTGGGTGAGCTGGATCGCACATTGATTGTTTTCAGTGCCGATCAGGGAATTGCCATTGGAAGCCATGGGTTGCTGGGAAAGCAAAGCCTGTACGACGCGGCCATGAAATCGCCGTTGGTGTTCGCTGGACCGGGAATTCCCCACGGAGAATCATCAGCGCTCGTTTACCTTCTGGACATCTATCCGACACTCTGCGATCTGGTCGGTGCTCAATTGCCCATGGGCATTGACGGACAAAGTTTCAAACCTGTGATGAATGGAAGAACAACAGTCGCACGGAGCGAACTTTTTCTCTCGTACCTCGATTTGCAGCGAGCCTTTCGAGACGAACGGTGGAAGCTGATCCGTTACCCGCAAGTGAACGTCACGCAGCTTTTCGATCTGCAAACCGACCCCGACGAAATGCGAGACTTGTCGAGCGACCCGGCACATGCCGATCGCACCTCTCGCATGTTGTCCGCACTCAGCAGCGCCCAGAAGCACTACGGCGACGACCAACCTCTCACAATACCTAACCCCAAACCCGCCACCTGGACCCCACCCAGCGATCCATAAGAGACCGCGAGGAAATCACGCGTCGCATCGCCACTTGCCCATCACCGATGCCGAAAAAGCCGAGATGTGGGAGGGCTCATTTCGCTTCAGGGGCAGGAATACTCACCTCATCTGCATCAGCAGGTTCGACTGGTTGAACCTGCATTCCATTGGGGTATTCAAATCTCACCAAACCGCCGCCGAGTGCTTGATAGGTATTAACGATGGCAGACAGTTGCTGCCTTTTGGTGTCGATCAAGACCATTCTCGCATCCGCCAGGTCACGCTGGGCGAATAGCACGTCCATGTATTGGATGCGGGCAGCTTGAAAAAGTCTGCCGGCGATAGTAACTGATTCCTCGAGCGCTACCAACTGCTGCTTCTTGATTTCGATGCTGTTGGTGTAGTTCTGCACCTTGGAAAAGCGGTTGATTACTTCGGTGAAGGCGTTGAGGGTTGTGCGCTGGTAATCGTAGAGGGCCTGCAATTGCTTGGCGTTGGCGCTCATGTATTCGGCCTTGATCGCATTCTTGTTGATCAACGGCGCGACCAGGTCGCCAGCGACATTGTAAATCAAGGATTCCGGAGTCAAAAACAGGAACCTGGGATCGAAGGCTTGGTAGCCAACGCCTGCGGTGAGCATCACCCTGGGATAGAAGTTGGCTCGGGCGACCTTGATGTCGAGCCCGGAAGCTTGCAGCTCGCGCTCGGCCTGGCGGATGTCGGGTCGATTCAGAAGCAGGTCACAGGGCACTCCTAATCTCAGCTCGTGTAAGTTCAGATCGAAGAATCCCTCAGAGTTGCGTTCGACAGGCTGCGGGAAGCGACCGAGAAGGAAGTTGATACGGTTCTCAACCTCGATGATTTCCTGCTTCAGGATCAGCTTTTCGCTCTGGTTCTTGCGAACCTCGGCCGTGAAACGCTGGACACCCAACTCGGTGCCTTGGGCCCCTAGCTTCAGGGCTTCGGCCCGCACGAGACTTCCCTCCTGCAGCGCGATAATTCGATCCAGATTCTTAATCCGTTGGTCGAGCGCCATCAGACCGTAGTAATTCTCGGCAATCTCTGCGACCAGACGGGTTACGACGAAGTTCCGCCCGTCGGTGGTGCCGAGGTAGCGCAGCCCTGCCGCGTCCCTGGCATTCCGCAACTGCCTCCAGACGTCGATCTGCCAGGAGAAGTTGGCGGCTCCCAGGAAATCCGGGTATGGACTGGGAAAGCCACCGCCTTGAAACGGGTCGTTCAGATTGTCGGATCCCTCGATCGTGCTGTTGCTGAATTTCGTCAGCATCGCTGCTGCCCCGAGGGTCACGAAGGGAAGGTACGCCCCGCGCCTTTTTAGAATCTCGTTGTTGGCGACCTGGATGTCCTCACCCAGCATCTTCAGTTGCTGGTTGCCGGTCAGACCCTGGTCGATCAAGTCCGTCAGGACCGGATCATCGAAAAACTCCTCGATCCCAACCTGAGATGAGTTATCCGCGCTGGTCACACCATTGAAGGTTTCCGGCAGTTCTCTTGCCGCCCACGGGTGACGAAGCTTGGGGATTCCACAGCCCGGCAGAACCAGCAGGATGCTGCAAACGATCGCTGTCGCAAGAGTGTGCTTCTTATGCTTCGTATTCGAAGATCTCATTAAGAGATTCATCTGTCTCGTCCTTGAGCAGTTTGCGATTGCCGGTAATCCTACCGACAAAGTTATTAAGGCTGGGAATCACTATCCCCGTTCAAAGGTGCCCACGAGCATCCCGCCGGCTGCGCCGGTTCCGATGGTATCGACGGTAGCGATTGTGCCGTTTCCGATCGCTCCGGCGTCGGTGGCAAAGACCAACGGGAGTAGACCGGGGAGGAAAGCGAATGAGTTCATCAGAATCGGCCAGAAGCGCACTCTTCCTCCTTCGATGGCTGCCTTTTTAAGGCTTAGGCCCTTCCGGATTGAAAGGATGAAAGGTGATCTCATATTGACGTCCGTGAATCATCCGCAGAGTGCGAGTATCAGTTCTTTCCTTGACTCCAGGAATAAGGTTCGGTTCCCCGTTTGCCCCCTGTTAAGCGATTCCCATGTCAGATTACGCGGCAGCAATCGGCCGCTCACCAATCGACGGTATATCCTGAATCGACTCAATTTGCCGAATTGACCGAATTTGCTGAATCGACCGAATATCCAGGCCATTTAGTTCGCAGCGTCGGATGCGAGCCGTTGGCAACGCGGGCTCAGCCGATTTGACAACGCACAGTCGTAATGCATAACACCGACCTGCGTTAATCAAAGGGCACTTGATGCCAGCCAGCCACAGGCGCAGGCGCATTGCTACGTTGGAGTCCAGGCTTTAGCCTGTCTTGATTCGTTTTCTCTGCTCGAAGCGACAGGGAGAGAAGAAGACAGGCTAAACCCAGCGCGCCGGGACTCAGAAGGCCTGGACTCCAACGGCCTCAGCGGGAGCTTCGCTCCCCCGGAACCGACTCGTCGTCGACAATCCTTCACGGCGTGCCCCGCTCAGGGTGACTTCGGTCGATCGGCATCACTCTGGAAAATGCCTAACGAACCTGAAATGTGTCACTGGGTAGCGATGGTAGGACGGGCGACACTTCTGAGGAATGCCTCTTTCCATCCAACAGCATCGCAACACAAGTCGATGCCCCAAAGCCGTTCAATTCGGCGTTGATCCTGGGGGCTTGAAACGATCGCTGTCAAACTAACGCGTTTGTTATCAGTGTTGTTCGACGGCAGGGTTGTGTTCAATGGCAAGGTGATGTTCAACGGCAGCGTGGTGCTCAATGGCAGGGTGGCGTTCGACGCTCTCACTCAGAGGGCTGTCCACCTCGTCCTGGATAAACTTGCCGCCATTGTCAGTAATCTGACCGAACAAGTAGTAAAGGCCGGGAATGACCAAGACTCCGATCACCGTGCCCAAGAGCATCCCGCCGACTGCGGTGGTGCCAATCGTGCGGTTTCCGATCGCCCCGGGGCCGGTGGCACGGACCAATGGAATCAAACCGGCGATGAAGGCGAAGGAGGTCATTAGAATCGGCCGGAAGCGCAATTTTCCTCCTTCGATGGCTGCCTCCTTGAGACTCACTCCCTCGTGGTGCCGTTGCACAGCGAATTCGACAATGAGAATCGCGTTCTTGCCCAGCAGACCGACCAGCATGACCAGACCAATCTGGCAGTAGACGTCGTTGGCCAACCCCATGACTTGCAGGAACAGGAATGATCCGAAGATCCCAACCGGCAGCGACAGGATCACTGCCAGCGGCAGGATGAAACTTTCGTATTGCCCAACCAGTACAAGGTAGACGAAGACGACGACGATCAAGAAGATATAGATCGCCAAATTTCCCTTTCCCGCCTCGTCATACGAGAGGCCTTCCCAGCCGACGCCGAAACCGCGAGGCAGCGTCTCGGCGGCAACCTCCTTGATCGCCTGGATGGCTTCACCGCTGCTGTAGCCGGGAGCCGGTGCCCCTTGAATGGCGGCAGAGGGATACAGGTTATAGCGGTTGATCTCGTTCAAGCCCTGCTGCTTCCTCAGTGTCATAAACGAGGAGTAAGGGACCATTTCCCCCTGATCGTTCTTGACGAACATATTTTCGAAATCCTCGGGATACCGCCGGAACTCCGGCTTGGCCTGGACAAAGACCTTGTAGAACTGGCCGAAGCGGATAAAGCCTTGCTCCCAAGTGCTGCCGACGACGATCGAGAGATTGTTCATCGCGTCTCCGATCGACACACCCTTCTGCATGGCCACATCGTTGTTGATGACCAGTTCATACTGCGGATAGTTACTGGCAAAGAAGGTGAACAGACCCTTCACCTCCTTGCGTTTCCCCAAGGCCTCCATGAAAATGTCGGTCACTTCTCCGAGCCGCTTGTAGTCCATCGAGTTCGTCTTGTCCAAGACACGTGTGGAGAAACCCCCTGCCGCTCCAAAACCCGGAACCGCAGGCGGCTCGAAGAACTCGAGCTTCACATTGGACATCTTACGGCCATCATGCTCGAGCTGCGAAATGATCTGCTTCGAGGTCATCTTGCGTTGAGACCAGGGCTTCAAATTGATGAGACAGGTTCCCGCATTCGAACCCCGGCCCTCCGTCAGCACCTCGTAACCGGCCAACGAGGAGACCGAATTGACTCCGTCGATGGCTTTGGCGATATCCTGCAATTCGTGGGACTTGGCGTTGGTGTACTCGATCGTCGAGCCGGGAGGCGTCTGGATGATCCCATAGATCATGCCCTGGTCCTCGAGGGGGATAAAGCCGGCCGGAAGCTTCGTGTTCACGAGATAAATGCCGGCACAAAAGCCTCCGATGACCAACAACGTCATCCCGCGTTGCGTGACGACCGGGCGCAGGAACGCAGCATAACCGCTCGTAACCTTCTCGACGCCACGGTCGAAAAGATGCAGGAACATCCCCAGCGGCCCACGCTTTTTAGGCTGGCCCGTGTGGGGCTTGAGAATCATTGCACAGAGAACCGGGGTGAGCGTCAGGGCCACGACACCGGAAAGAATGATGGACGTGGCCATCGTGATGCCGAACTGGCGGTAAAAGGTACCAACCGGCCCGGTCATGAAGGTTACCGGCACGAAGACCGCCGTCATCACGAGGGTGATGGCGATGATCGCACCGCTGATCTCATTCACAACCTCCTTGGTTGCCAGATAAGGTGACAGGTGCTTCTCGTGCATCTTGGCATGTACGGCTTCGACCACCACAATCGCGTCGTCCACCACGACCCCGATCGCCAACACGAGCGCGAAGAGAGTGATCAGGTTGATCGACAGGCCGAACAACTGCAGGAAAAAGAAGGTCCCGATCAAGGAGACCGGAACCGCCAGGGTCGGGATCAGCGTGGAACGCACATCACCGAGGAACAGGTAGACCACCAGAGAGACCAGCACAAAGGCCTCGAACAGCGTGTGCAGCACCTGCTCGATGGAGGCCTCAAGGAAGGCGGAAACATCGTAGCTGACCTCAAATGTCATACCAGGAGGGAACGACGACTCCTTGATCTCTTCGAGTTTCTTCTTGACCTCCTCAATGACGACGGCAGCGTTGGTGCCGGGGAGTTGCTTGAGAACGATGGCCGCCGAGGGATGGCCGTCGATGTCCGAGTAAATGTTGTAGTACGAAGGGCCCAACTCGACTTCGGCAACGTCCCTGAGCCGCAGAATCTCACCCTCAGCACTTGCTCTCAGAATGATGTTTTCATACTGGTCGGGCTTGTTGTAGCGTCCCACCCAGGTCAGGACGTACTCGACAGTTTGCGACTTCCTGCCCGTCGCCTGGCCAAGTCGTCCCGGCGAACCAATCATGCTCTGTTCTCCCAGAGCCTTCATGACGTCTTCGGAGGACAGGTTGTAGGCGCGCATGCGGTCGAGATCCAGCCAGACCCGCATTGAATACTGGCGGCTGCCGAGAATCGTGGCGCTGCCGATGCCCCGCACCCGCTTGATTTCTGGCAGGAGGTTGACAAAGGAGTAGTTGTAAAGGAAATTCTGGTCGTGGCCTTCATCCGTGCTGAAGATGTTCACATACATCAGCATGCTCGTCATCGCCTGCATGACGATGATCCCCTCGCGCTCCACCAGGGGAGGGAGCCTGTTCTTCACGGTTTGAATCCGGTTTTGCACGTTCAAAACCGCCACGTTCGGGTCCGTGCCTGGCTCGAAGATGATCATGATCGTTGCCTCACCGGCACTGGTGGCGGCGGAGGCCATGTAGCGCATGTCCGGTACGCCGTTGATCGCTTGCTCCAGGATGACCAGGACCGAATCGACCAAAACGTTGGCACTGGCGCCAGGAAAAGCAACCGTGACCACCACGCTCGGCGGCGCGACGGAGGGGAACTGCGAGATCGGCAGGGTTTTGATCGACAACCCCCCCAGGAACAAAATGATGATCGAAATAACGATCGCCAACGCTGGCCTGTGGAGGAATTTTGAGAACATAGTTTTGAGAGAATCCGGTTGAGATTTCCGTAAGTCAGTACCGGGAAGCAGTTGCTATTCCGCGTGGTATTTCAGGTTTGCAACGTCCATAACTGTCTCCGGTTGACGATCCTCGAATTCCACCTTGTCGCCATCGCGAATCTGTCGCATCCCCTCGAGAACAATTTTTTCGTCCACATCAAGCCCGCCCTTGATGACAAAGAGGTCCTCCAATTCGTTGCCGACGACGATCTCGCGCTGATGCGCCACATCCTCGTTGTCGACGACGTAAACGTACCGCTTGCTGAGAATCTCGAAAGTCGCCCGTTGAGGGATGACGATGGCGTCATGCTGCACTCGGCTGATCCACACGGTGCCGGTCTGACCGTGACGCAGCAGGCGGTCCGGGTTCGGAAAATCCGCGCGGAACATGACGGTCCCGGTCGTGTTGTTGAAATCGGCCTCGATCGCATTGATCCTGCCGGCCTGATTGAACTTGTTACCGCCCGCCAGCATCAGTTCGATTTGCAGATCCTCCTTATGCTTGCTCAGTTCGGTCATGTATTCGATGTATCGAGCTTCGGTGACATTGAAATAAACCCACATCACACTGTTATCGGACAAGGTCGTCAGGATCTCCCCCTCCTGCACCAGACTACCCTGCATTTGCCGCAGACGGTCGACGATGCCGTCAAAAGGTGCTCTGACGGTGGCGAAGTCCAATTTAGCCTTCGCCAGGTCCGCCTTGGCGTCGGCCTTTGCCAGCTTGGCCTCGAGCAGTAACACTTCGTTCTGAGAGACCACCTTGTCTTCGAACAACTTCTTAGTGTATTTCAGCTCCAGTCCCGCGAGATTTGCTTCGGCTTTCTCAGCGTCAAACTCTTTCTGGTAAAGAATTGGTCTGACGGTGAACAACAAATCGTCCTGCTTGACCTGCTGGCCTTCCTTGACGGTAATCGCCTCGAGATACCCCATCTCCAAGGCACGAACGTTGATGTGGCGCTGCGAGTGGATCTGGCAGACGTATGGCTCACGAAGGGTGACTGACTTTGACTGAGGAGTCGTGGCCACGATCTTATGGGCCTCGTGCTCGTGCTCGTCCCTGTGCGCGTTGCAACCAGGGAGGGACAGGTAAATCAGTGCCAGAATGATGGCAAGGATTGGCGAGATTTTCATGCTATTTTCTTCACTTTCATCGTGTTTATGCACATCGTTTGCCTCCAAGGCAGTGCACCGGGTCACTTAACGTTGATGATCGCAAGCGATCTTGTTTTGCATCTTGTTAATTCGCGCCTCACGGCGCGGACAAATACCCCGATCAAACAAAACATAGCACACAAATCGAGCCGTCATAAAATCCAGGCGGACCCCGCCGACTCTGTTCGAAAGCGATCACAAATCATCAATCCGCTTCCACGACGCTCGATTAATTCGCCCGGGTGCCTTGACATGGCAACTTCCCTACGACATTCCATTTGTTCTCAGACATCGCCCCAGGTTCGACGAATGCGTCAGCCAGAACTCCGTTATTACAGGAACACAAATACACGAACTATTGTGCGTGCAACACTCTATTTCGATGTCGACTTCTCTACAAGCCTCATTTCACTCTCAAAGCACTTTTACTACGGAAGATTCAGGAAGAGCACCTCACATTTGCGAATGTTTCTTCGTTTTTGATGCCAACTCATCTGAGCCTTACAGGATCGTCATTATGACTGGTGAACGGCACATCTATGTTTGATGCAAATTGCATTTTTTGGGCCAATCGAAAGTGGTGCCGGCGTCGACGCGCGAAGCTGGCAAGTTTCTGACAACGAATTCAGCGTGTGACCGTCGTTGAGATTAGATTGATCAACTTTCTTCAGAGTGTGTCGGATTTGTTAGCCGACCAGCGCCTGCAGAGTGGCGACTTGGCAAAAAGAGTTTCCACCGATGGCAACTCTTTTTCCTTCCATCAACTCCATCACCGAAATGGCCATCGAATTGTTCGGTTATTGCAAATCCGCTTCGCTTTTCCGAAGGACTTGAGTCCCGAGACCCGTTTGCGACTCTCTTTCAACAAACGTCGCGAGCCAGTGCCTTTTTTGTGTGCAGGATCGACTAAAATATCGCTCAAGACGATCACCGGATGGAAAACTCTTTGACTTTGGCTTTGTCAAAGTAATGGATCGACAATGCCTGATGCGAGGCACGCGGCACGTGCAATCGACATGGAATGGAAAGCTTCTCTATGTTCACTTGCGCCGAGGGGGGACGGAACTCAGCACTTTCAGCAACTCGCCAATCGTATGTTGAAGTTCAAGCGGGTGCCGTAACTGAAGCGATGTGTCAACCGAATACCGATTACGTCGCCCCTCTTTTGTAATCTGGACGTACCCCGCTTCAGCCAATTCTGAAATAACGCGTTGCACCATTCGCTCAGTGATTCCGACAGCCACTGCCACATCTCGCAATCGCTGGTCAGGTTGCTTGTAGAGAAAAAGCAGGACATGGGCATGGTTCGTCAGAAACGTCCATCCTGTCACGCCCGAAACGGGTGGCGCAGAAGACGAAGGTCGCGCAGCGGGAACGATTCCAGTTCGCTTTCGAATCTTTTTCACTCGCCAGCCTTGTGTTGCTGCCAATCCAAGTTGAGAACGCCGTCGCAGACGGTCCACATCAGTGTCCCATTCGCTGTTTTATTCAGCCACTTCTCCTGGTTCGTCAAACCTCCCCTTTGCTTCAATCCCCTCAAAAGTCGTATCTTTTGCTTCAATACTCAGATTCAATTGTTGCAGATGGTTTGCCTCTATGTAATGCCTGTTTGCGTTCAACACTTGACGAAATGATGACACGTCGTGGGAACGAGGTCAACGGGTTTTACTTTGGCTAACTTGACTGGATGATCTTGCCTCCCTGACAATTTCCGCGACGAGGTGTTCCGCGATGCTCATTCAGGTGCGCTAAGCGACTGGTCTGGGGAACTGACGGACCCTTCAAAAATCCAGACGTCGTCACATATGCCCGAACCGAACTTGACAAGATCCACACCCTTAAGATCAGCGATGCTGAAAAGCAGTTGATCCTTGGCGGGAATGTGGTGCGCGCGTTGAAACTGACAACTTAATAAAGCGAAAAAGCACGCCCGCATTTGATAACTTCGCCCGAAAGCACATGACGCTGAAAGAAACGCCAGCGATGGCGAGCGGACTCGAAGACCATCTATGGACGATCCGAGACCTCATTGAAGAATCCGCGAAGTACTGACATTCTGTCTCTTGTTTGACGCGAAAGCCCGTGGATACAATCTGCGGGCTTTTTATTTTAGACGAGATGCGAGCAATCATCATGCACACCTACTTCAAACCGTGGCGAAGAAAGATCGGCGTAGTGACGCTGATACTGGCGTGCCTGTTCATGGCAGGTTGGGTGAGAAGTCGAAGTGTTTTAGACAGATTCTTTTATTCGCAACAACAGTCGATGCACGCCATGTTTTCAATGGACGGAGTCGTTTCTTGGAGAAGATTAACTCCTTTCGCCGACGATCTGCCCACCGGATGGTCCCAACAGCCAAAATGGATAACTTCAGAACTCACGCAGAACAGCCGAGACAATTACCAGTTTTATTGGAAAGACGGTAATGTTCATTGGCATTGGCAATGGAATGGTTTTGATTTCGGTGCGGCGTTATTTGAAACGCTATCGCAAGTCCCCGGAAAAGCCAACTGGATACGACGAGAGGAGATTTGGCAGTTTCCCTACTGGTCCATCGTCATTCCGCTGACGCTACTCTCGGGGTGGTTGCTGCTCAGCAAGCCGCGAACGAAGAAACCGGCCTGAAAAATTTCTGTAACACGCTGCTCCCCCACTACCCGAATTTGGTCGTCAGTTCCATTTCAAACAAACACTCACGGAGATTGGCTGCTCGTGATTCTCACTTTTGCCGCGCCGGTCAGGCTGAGTCCTCACAGGGCATTTTCCAATTCTGTGGCTCACGCTCATTTGAGATGACACTATGAAATCCGCTTTAACGATCACTTGTCTCTGGTTCGCTTTCGCGGCGACCAATCTTTCCGCTGCCGACCTGCCTGCCAAACCCAATGTCGTCCTGATACTCGCCGACGACTTGGGATACATGGACATTCGGGCGAACAATCCACAGACGTTCTACGAAACACCTCATATCGACAGTCTGGCCACAACAGGAATTCGGTTTACGAACGGATATGCCGCCTGTCCCGTCTGTTCGCCGACGCGGGCCAGCATCATGACTGGCAAATATCCTCAGCGGACAGGAATCACGGATTACATCGCTGGCAAGCGCGCTGGCAAACTGCTACCTGCTCCTAATCGAGAAGAACTGGCACTCGAAGAAGTGACGATCGCCGAACGCCTGCGTGAGGCTGGCTATACGACGTTCTTCGCCGGCAAGTGGCATCTGGGTACTGGAGATTATACGCCCAATGCACAAGGCTTCGGTCCTGGCCTGGTCGGTTCGGGGCAGTTCTACTATCCACCGACCCAACTGCCACCTCCTGATCCTGATGATGACCCGAAAACGACCGACAGGATTGCCGACGAAGCGGTGAGATTCATTGAACAGCATCGTGAAAAGCCGTTCTTTGCCTACCTTCCATTTCTCGCAGTCCACACGCCGATCAATGCAAAGAAGTCGCTGGTCGAAAAGTACGAAGCCAAAAAAGCGACCGTCCTTCCCGAGGCTTGGGGTCGCGAGCGTGAACGAGAAGTGCGGCTTGTGCAGAATCACCCCGCGTATGCCGCCATGCTCGAGCAAATGGATACCGCGATCGGTCGGGTACTCGGCGCACTTGACCGCACGGGAACCGCCCAGCGAACGATCGTGATTTTCACATCCGATAATGGAGGGTTGTCGACTTCGGAAGGCCACCCGACTTCCAATATTCCGCTGCGCGCTGGCAAGGGCTGGATGTACGAAGGGGGCATCCGCACTCCCTGGCTGATCCGCGCCCCGGGCCTGTCACTTGCGGGAAGCGTTTGTGACACGCCAGTGGTCACGATGGATCTCTATCCCACGATTCTTGAACTCACGGGATTGCCTCTGGATCGCGATCAGCACCGCGACGGCGTCAGTCTGGTACCGCTCCTGAAGGGCGGTGACTTGAATCCACGTCCGCTTTTCTGGCATTACCCCCACTACGGCAACCAAGGCGGCGCCCCCGGCGCCGCAATGCGTGAAGGCGACTGGAAACTGATCGAATGGTATGAAGATGACAGCCGTGAATTATTCAATCTGCGCGAAGACATGAGTGAAACCACGAATGCGGCGGCAAAATACCCCGATAAAGTCCAAGAGCTTGCCTCGCGGTTGGCCACCTGGCGTGCAGACGTTCGTGCCATCATGCCCACGCCGAATCCGCAATACAAAGGCCGGTAGTTACCTCGTCGACATCTGTAAAAGCAGGTGGCATCCACGACTCGACGCTTCGTATGATCACAACTGTGTGTTACCCACCTCCGGCGCCGGAACCGTGCGATGGCCGAAATCACCCGTATTCTGTCTGCCATTGAACAGGGCGATCCAAGGGCGTCCGAGCAACTGCTGCCACTGGTGTATGAGGAACTCCGCAAACTCGCTGCGCAGAAGATGGCCGTCGAGAAGCCGGGCCAGACGCTGCAGGCCACGGCGCTGGTGCACGACGCGTATATCCGGCTCGTAGATGTGGACAAAGCTCAGCACTGGAACAGCCGGGGGCATTTCTTTGCGGCTGCGGCCGAGGCGATGCGGCGGATTCTGGTCGAACAAGCCCGGCGGCGAAAGGCGGCCAAGCGAGGTGGCGAGGCACAGCGCGAAGAGCTGCACGAATCGGCCATCACCGCGGGGCGTCCGCCGGAAGAACTGTTCGCAGTGGATGAATTTCTTGATCGCCTTGCGGAAATCGATCCTGCGGCCGCAAATCTCGTCAAACTGCGATTCTTCGTGGGCTTGAGCATGACCGAGGTCGCCGAGGCAATGGGAATCTCGGTTCGGACCGCGCACAATATCTGGACGTACGCTCGCACGTGGCTCCGCCAAAAAATAGCGGCAGAATGTGATTTTTGAACGGCGGACGAGTTTTTTTTTGCAGAGTTTGCAGCCAGATTACGCACTGTCATCAGACCCGATTTTGAAATGATTGCGCAATGATCGAACGAGAAATCTTTACTGCCGCCCTGACAATGGACGATCGCGCCGAGCGAGCCGCCTTTCTCGACGAGGCATGCGCGGGCGACGCTGCATTGCGCCAACGCGTCGAATCTCTGCTGGCCGAAAATCTGCAGCTCGGCAGTTTCATGGACGTGCAATCACAACTCGCGGCGGAGCGTGCGGAGATCCCTGTCGATCCAATCGCGGTCGAGTGCCCCGGCACGGACATAGGTCCGTATAAGCTGGTGCAGCAGATCGGTGAGGGGGGCATGGGAGTGGTGTACCTGGCCGAGCAGGCCGCGCCGGTCCGCCGCATGGTCGCCCTCAAGATCATCAAGCCGGGAATGGACTCGCGCGAAGTCATCGCCCGTTTCGAAGCCGAGCGGCAGGCCTTGGCTCTGATGGGCCATCCTAACATCGCCCGCGTTTTCGACGGCGGAGCGACGGCTTCCGGCCGACCGTACTTCGTGATGGAACTGGTTCGCGGGGTCACCATTACTGACTACTGCGACGAAAACAATCTGCCGCTCCACGAACGGCTGGCACTGTTCGTCGCTGTCTGCCACGCCGTCCAGCATGCGCATCAGAAGGGGATCATCCACCGTGACATCAAGCCCTCGAACGTCCTGGTCACGTTGCACGACGGCCGTCCCGTTCCCAAAGTGATCGATTTCGGGGTGGCCAAGGCGATCGGCCAGCAACTGACCGACAAGACGCTATTCACGCATTTCGCGCAGATGGTGGGAACGCCGCTGTACATGAGCCCCGAGCAGGCCGAACTGACGGGTCTGGATATCGACACTCGTGGCGACATCTATTCCCTGGGAGTGCTGTTATACGAACTGTTGACCGGGACAACCCCCATCGATGGGGCGCGGATGAAGAAGGCGGCGTTTGACGAAATTCGCAGGATGATTCGAGAAGAAGACCCGCCTTCTCCGAGCACACGATTGAGCAGCTCGACCGGGGAGAAGCAGACGGCAGTGGCCGCTCGTCGCAAAGTCGATCCTCGTCGCCTCAGTCGGTTGGTGCGGGGCGACCTCGACTGGATCGTGATGAAGGCGTTGGAAAAAGACCGCACGCGGCGCTACGAAACGGCCAACGGCTTCGCCGACGACATCGGGCGGTATTTAAGCGACGAACCGGTACTGGCCTGCCCTCCGTCGTCGGCGTATCGCTTTCGCAAGTTCGCACGCAGGAATCGCGTCGCATTTTTGACCGGGGCACTGGTTTTGTCCGCTTTGGTCCTGGGGACGTTCATCAGCACCTGGCAGGCGATTCGCGCGACGCGAGCGGAGCAAGTTGCGGAAGCGGCCCGGCTCGGCGAATCCCAACAGCGAAAAACGACCGAGGAGGAACGGAATGCGGCCAACGCGGCACGATCGGCTGAGGCGCAACAGCGCCAAATTGCAGAAGAAAACGCCCGCAAGGCGCGTCAGGCCGTGGATGACTATTTTACGCTCGTCAGCGAGAGCCAATTGCTCGATGTGCCAGGGTTGCAACCATTGCGAAAGAAATTGCTGGAATCGGCATTCACGTATTACGAGAGTTTCCGGAACCAGAATGGCGGCGATTCGATCGTTCGGGCGGAACTGGCCGCCACACAACTACGCCTCGCGCAGGTGTATTTGCAGAACAACCGCATCGACGACTCGATTGAAGCAATGGATCAGAGTCTCGATCTTGTCGAAGAGTTGTTGCGAGAGCAGCCTCGACCGAACGGCTTTCCGCAAAACCTGGCCGGGTTTCGCAAGAATGGGCGGATTCTGAACTACTTTACGTTATGGCCTTCAGATCTGGAGAAATCGGTTCGAGTCGCCCAGAGATCGATTTCGGTCTGGGAACAGTTTGTCGACGAAAATCCCGATACCCCTGGTTTTCAGAGCGATCTCGGTAGCTTTTACTGCGAGCTCAGCGATATGCAGTTTGGCAGGCAGGAATTTGCGGCGTCGCTCGATGCCTCTCAGACGGCGCAAACCATTTTTGAGAAGCTGACAGCGCAGTTTCCTGAGCAACCAGAACATCGTGCCAGCCTGGCAGACGCATTGGAATACGTCTCACGTGCCCTGAGATACGTGAATCGTGCGGTTGACGCCGAGGCTTACTCGCGACGAGCGATGGCGCTCAGGACGACGCTGGTCGCCGAATTTCCTAATACGCCCGAATATCGAGCGAGTCTCGCCTATAGCTACGTTCGGTTGGGAGTGCTACTTGAGGACCTGCGGCGACGCGACGAAGCGCTGGGAGCCTATCAAGAGGGGTATGAACGCTGGCAGAAGATCGTCGCCGATTTTCCGAATGTTTCTGGCTTCAGGAAACGTCTTGCAAATGCGACTGCGTCACTCGCCGGAATTCAATCTCAATTCGGACATCGGCGGGAAGCGGAAGATCGACGCCGTGAGGCGGCCGACATTTTGATGCGTCTTGTCAAGGAAGGACCGGATGAATTCGGCGAGACTCTGGAAGAGTATCGAGACGCCGCGTTGCAGCTGGCCCAGGTGTTGATCGTCAATGAAAAACCGCAGGAAGTCGAAGAATTGATGCGTCAGGCACATCTCGCGCAACTGAGACTGATCACGGAATTCAAAGATCGAGTCGTTGCTGACGAAAGCTTTTATGCATATTTCCAACTGCGTTCGCACGTGCTCCACTCGATCGGACGGGAAGGGGAGGCCATTGAGGCCTTGCGTGAGGAAGTCGACCTGCTCATCAGCCTATTGAATGAAGAACCGGGAGAACGGAGCAAGAATTTCAGCGAGGAGAATGTGCGACACCGACTTGTCCACTGCCTGACGGAACTCGCTGCGCAGCTCACCACTATGGGCCAACTGATTGAAGCGGAAACTGCGGTCCGTGGGACCATCGCCCATTGCGATTGGTTGTCCGACAGCTTTCCGAAAAAAAAGCATTACCGCGTGCATCAGATCAACGCCCACCACCAATTGGCGATCATGCATCAAACGGCGAAACGCCCGTTGGATGCATTGGCGGAGTTTCTCGCTTCGCTCGAAGCCGCAGAATCATTCGCGGCTGACTTTCCTGATCTCGCTGAGGCGTGGGAACTCGTGGGGCGTCGGTCGCGATTGATGGCCAATCAATTGACTCGCATGAATCGGCAGTCAGAGGCGGAAGCGGCGCTGAAACGAGCCGCGCAAGCCTTTGAAAGGCGACGGACCTTGTCTGGCGCATCGGTCAATTGGACCTTGAATGGAGACAAATCAATCGCAGGATGAAGAGCTGAAGCGTTTTCGCGTCGATGCGGAAGTGCAGTTGAAATAAGTTTGGCTTTCGAGCCTGACTCCCCGAAACACGAAACACAATTGTCCGGCTGTGTCGGACAGACAAAAAGCGGCCGGTGAGTCCCAACCGCCAAGAAGGATACTCACCGGCCTTGTGGGCCTCGCCCCGGCGCTCGGTTTGCGCGCTGGGATCGCGGCGATTTCATTCTATCGCAGACCGACGCAATCACGAGGATTTTCTCATGCTGCAAACATCTTTCCTGGTGTTTTGTGTCGGAGTACTCGGCCGACTCGCCGCCACTCAAATCGATCTCTATCTGAACGACACCCAGTTGCCAGGTAACGAGAGAATCAATTATCCAAAATCCTATTCAGTTGGGATGCCCGATCGCTGGAAACAACTGTTGGAGGGCCAGAACGGACAACAGCTTTGCCCGCAAAGAACGAATCGATCTCACGAATCGGATGACATGGAGGCTCGAGTTGACCGAGAATCAGAAGCTGCGTCTTAAAGAGGCGAATCGACTTCGCAATCGAACGATGTTTGTTACGACACAGGCAATCACAATGGGTGTGACTTCAAGACGCGGCAAGAATTTCGCGGCTTGAACCGAGAGTTCACATCCGTCGCCTACCGTTCCTCGGATACATCAGACCGCAGGTTCGGTGTCCCTTCGACCACTAACAAGATTGTGTGTTCAGCCCCATTCACGCGAGTTCCGACTGGTTCCTGGACCGGGATCTGCCGAATCGAATTGCCTTTGCTCTGAACGAAGGCGGCAGCCTGCTCGGCCCAAGAGAACTCATATCCCAGGTAGCTCCAGCCCAACTGAGGATCGGGGGCCGGCGCTAACACGTGTGGTGGAGTTCCTGGAGGCAAGAATCGCAATCCCCCCACTAACCACAGACGATGACCGTTTCGAAGGGTCTGCTCCATCCGATCGAGTTCGCGCCGCAGCGGATCAGCCCGCGGCATATAGTTCTCTTTAATCTCCAGGTAGCCGTTATAGGCCCCCGGCGCCCCTCCACTTCCCACGTCAGGAAAATTCATCCACGGCGCGGCTCCGTGATAGTATCGCTGAAAACTCATGCCAACATACCAGGGAAATACAATCACCAGGTCATCGGCCGAGGCATTTTTCTCGACCGATTGTGCGATCAGATCAATGTTGGTTAAACGATAGGCCGTATTTGACCACGTGCTTTGAAACATCGTAGCGAACAACAGCAGCGCGACGCCGGTGCGCGTGACCTGGCGTTCGATCTTTGCCTGCGCCCAAACGTCAACGCCAAGCTCGATGCAAATCGACAGAAGCGCGACATACGGCAGGTAGTACCAGACCGCTGTGAATACTTTGAGAAAGCGGATGTACCACCAGAATCCGAGTGACCCGACGACAAGATTCCCCACCAGAAACCAACCGAGGTCCGCTTTTGCCTGCTGCTCGGCCGAGCCATTCCCGCGGAGAAGGACGACGATCCCGGCAGTGAGCGCCAAACCCGCTCCGATCACGTAGGTCCAAGTCGCCGCCGGGCCACCGGCACTGATCGCGTCCCAGAAGAAAGACAGATGAAGTTTCCACGGAAAGTCCTGCCGAATTGTGAATGCCCATGCGTCGTGATGGGGAAAAACGTAGACGGCATAAGGGACCAGTGACCCGGCGGATATCAGCCCCACCAAAAGCAACCCCAGCAGTGTCTTGTAGTTTCTGCGTCGGCAACAGACGAACCCACCCCCGACGCAAGCCGCCAAGAGCATGAATGCGTTCGTAAACGACGATTGAACTGCCAGCAATGCGACAATCTGGAAAACAACGAGCCGCTTCCAATTGGGATCTTGAACGACGCGCCACGCCGCAGCAATCATCAGTATCTGCGTCAGGAGACCTAATCCGTATCCCCGGACTTCGTCGCCGAAGACGATGACCTGAGCGTTGCAACCAAGCAGCACGAGCATCGCCCAGGGGACCCGTGCTCCAAACTGCCGTCCCGACCACCAAATGGCAGCGACCTGCAAAATTCCGCATAACAAACCGATACTTCGCAGTGCCGAGTCGCTCTGCCCGAGTCCCAGCGCAATCCAACAGCGCAGAACCAATTGCCAGAGGATAGGGAATGAATCGCGCCAGACCGTATCGAAGACCGAGGGAAAAGAGGCCATATCGACGCTGAACACTTCGTCGCGCCACAATGCCCCCGCAGATTGGAACGCCGCGACACGAACCGCAATTAGCAGGACTGAAACTGCCAAACCGACGAGGATTTCCAGGGGTCCCCAAATCTGCGAGCTCGTCATCCGTGCGCCAGGCGCGCCCCGTTCTCGCAACACGTCTCTCATTGCGTCCTCACCCTGATGCTTCAACTGCAAAGCGTTGAACCTTATCCCAAATAATCCACCACCACCACCTTAACTGTGAGCGCCAAAAAAACATTCTTGACGCATCGGTTAGTTTGATTGGGTTTGTGCACGAAACTCTTTCAATACGGAGTGATCGTGGCGGCTTTTTCTTGCCCCAACGAATCGATCGGCCGTCGATGTTTCCTGAACAGTTTCTCTGGTGGCGAGGTGGGATTGTGTTGCCGCGGAGCGACACCCGCGAATGAGTGTCTCCCAAGTGTAAATGCCCGCCGAGAGCCCGCCACAATCGACATTAAGAACGTTGGAGTAGGGAAATCAGTCGAGTCGCTTTGTCGCCGGTGGAAAAATGAGTTCGAACGCACGTTGAAACTCATTTTTGTTTCGTCTGGCACCCCAACTATGAGCTTTCTGAATGGTTTTGGTTTCGTCGGCAACATTCTGAGCGAACACGACGCTTACGGAAAGTAGAGCCACTGCAACGGACAATCGGAACTGTGCACACATCAGTTGGTCTCGTAATCGAAGGAGGAAAAGCAACAATATGCTGTGTCTAACGGAGCGTCCACTTCTGTTGATCGCGTTGTAGCCAGATCATGATTGAAGTCTCGTCATTCCCCTTCAACAAAGACTTCCAACTTGCCAGCACGCACGGCTTTCAGGAGGACTTCGTGATCCCGTTCACTCTGGTCGGCATAGGCGATCGAAAAATCGGAGATCGCGTTATCGAAGGCATCAGTCTTCCCCAGGTAACCGCTGATCTTGGTCGGTTCGCCTGAGCGCGCATGAGCGTGGGCCAACGTCCAGCCGCACAAATTGGCGTACTGGAGCATCACACTGGGCGTGAAAACCTCGACCATCGGCTTGATTTTCATATCCTTGAGCTGACGGATGTAGAATTGTCGGCCGAGTCGTCCTTCGGTCCAACCTAGAAAGAGATCGCTAGCCGACTGCATCATCCGGCAGCCATGGACAACTCGTTGGCCGTTGTTGGCATGCGGACTCTTGCCTGCATAGGCTTCGAGAACCGAGGGGCGCGCCTGTTTGATCTGGAGGAACAGAGGATCGTGTTCACTCGCCATCAGAAGCATGATGCCACAGTAGGTTCCAACGCTGCCAACGCCTACAACCTTGATCGCGAGGTCCATGATCTTGAAACGATCCAGCAGCAGACGCCGATCTTCCTGCAAGGTTTCCCGATAATCATCAAAGGCCATTTTGATATTTGCCCACATCTCGTCGTGACCCACTTCCTGCAAATGATAGATGAGGGGTGGGTTTTCCTTGATTGTCGGGGCAAGGCCTGCCATCGTCGCGATCTCGGGAAAATCATGTTCCAAGACGCTGCGTTCCCGAGCTTTCTTGAGACGTTTCTGGAATCGCTTGCGAGCTTCTTCGTCTTGAATCGTGGGGACCAATTCTGCCACATCAATGTTCGCATACCACACGTCCAGGATTCGCATTTCACTGTATTCTGCCATCCGCTCACGATAAGCCCGCACGCAACTGAGCACGGCATCACGGCCGCAATCTTCGCTAAAGCCGTTGTTGCGACAGGCCAGTACGAAACTGGCGGCCAGCCGTTTCACATCCCATTCCCAGGGGGCTGGAAGCGTTTCATCCAAGTCGTTGATGTCGAAGATCACGCGCCGTTCGGGGGTTGCATACGCACCAAAATTCATCAGATGACAGTCGCCGCAGGCCTGGACCTGAATCCCGCTCGCTGGTGTCTTGGCGAGATCTGCGGCCATATTGAGCGCTGCACCCCGATAGAACGTGAACGGAGATTGCATCATGCGTCCGTGACGAATGGGGACAAGGGCCGGCATTCGTCCCTGATTCGCCTCTTGCATCAAGACCAGCGGATCCACCCGATCATCCGGCGGTTTCCATGCTGCGTGCGCATGGCGCGGGCACTTGTCGCGCAGGCTTTTGCCCATCGCGTACAGTTCATCTCGCGATGGATGCGACTGGAAAGCGGGACTATTTTGCAACCCGGCTTTTTTCTTTGACGACTTTTTCACTTTTGACATGATCGGACATCTGTCGCTCTGGATTTGCCCCTGTGTTGAATGCACTCGGTGTTCGTCATTGTCATTAACGTGGCCTACCGCCGTCTACGATGGAATTCGCCTCATGGGGAATCCTGGAGCATCATCTGCTGCACGTCGGCAATCGGTTGCTGACTCACACGTAACAAGCCCTCGCCGGGACGGTCAACGTCGGCAATCAACAGAATCACCAGCGAGAACGCGGTCGCCAACACTGGCATGCCTCGCAGTCGCCGTGATCCCGACATGCCGACGTGATACCCCATCGCCAGCATTGACAGCACAGTCAGCAGAATCACAACCAACCACACCGATCCCGGGATTCGATACTGTAATCCGACAGTCTTCCGGGATTGATGCAGCTCGATAACTTCGTTCAATGAAGTGATGAACAGGCTACGCAGTTCGGAATCCATATCCGTCGCGACGAGCGATTCGGCTTGAGACCAAAGGTGGTTGTGTATGCCTTCTGATTTCTTCAGGATCTCCTGGATATTCCCGATCTTGATCTTCAAGCGGTTATCCACATAGTCGCGTAACAACCGCCGGATTTCCGAACGCTGCTGTTGCGGAAGGAGTCCGGCTCGCAGATAGGTGGTCCCGATCGCATTCGATTCTTGCAACACCAATTGCCTGCGAACGTCAAACCGAGAAGCAGATAATCCGAACGTAAACGCCAGAATGAACGCCAGCAAACCCAGAATCGCCCCCACGAGCGACCCCAGCGGACCATCCGGTTCCTTCTCTGGCTTCCGCCACAGAGCCGTTTTCGCGAGCATTGCTCCCGCTTCCACCGAGCCCATACATGCGATGATCGTGAGCACGAACACACCCCACAACGGTACCTCATCGACCCACCCCCCAAAATCCATTCCCCCTCCAATTCACTGTATAAAACGTGACCGACGCTGCCCTTGGTTGCAGGACCGACTTCGACGAGAATTGACCGATACTGGACACTTCCGACATGGAAGTTAGATGAGTTCGGGCATGAAGACGTGAAAATGCCAGGAAGACAGGTTTATGTAGAGATAGAGTGTAATCAATTCACTTCCGTCCCGCTCGTATGCCACTTCTGGTAAAGGATCCTTCGATATCAGTTCGAGCTGAATCTGGTTATCCTAAAGACTTCATTCCCATTTCTCGCGATCCAAACTACCTCTACGCTTCGTCGTTCATCTGCTTGGCCGATAATCGCCGTCGCCAAACTGTCCACACTCGTCGCTCATTTGCCTCTCTGTTTCGATCGGAAGTTGTTCATGTTGGAAGAGGCCATCACACGCGGATGGAACAATCTCGTCGGCCGCTGGGACGGGCCGATGAATTTTCGACTGTTCATCCAACCTGCGGTGGCGATTCTGTTTGCCATTCGGGCCGGCCTCAAAGACGCTCGAGAGCACGAAACTCCGTTTCTGCAGGCCGTGCTCTCGACTCCTGGTTGTCGCCAGGAGCGGTTGCAACAGGTTCGGAAGGACGTGGGCAGGGTCTTCATCGTCGCGTTGCTTTTGGATTCGATCTACCAAGTCATCGTTCACGCGGGAATCTTCGCTCTGGAACTTCTGATCACAGCGACGGTCCTGGCACTTGTACCGTATGTTCTTTCCCGCGGCCTTGTCACGCGGATCGCGCGCTCGGCTGGGGTTGGGAAACAATCGGGTAACTCGACCTCTTGTGACGAACAGTCAAAAGAGTAAGCCAATCAACCTCTCACCAAGAAAGACTCGCAAGCATGTCAGACGCCACGAAGCAAGACTGGACCAGGCCCGCAGCGAAGGCGATTCCGAAAGGGGGCTTCGATAAGGGCACCGCGGAGCAGGGCCGGTATGGACCGATCTTTCCCAAGACACCCGCGTGCTATGGGTTCTCGATCCTCGCGAAAATTATCCCCGGCCGCGAGGAGGTTTTCTACGAGTACGCTCGCAACATCGAAAAGGCGGTGGCCGACCAACCGGATGTTCTCGCCGTGCTAAAGCTGCACTATCTTCGCTGGGTGCTCTTCCCGATTAAGGGCGAAACCTACTTCATGTACCAAGGCATCTTCGACACTGATTTCGACAAGTACACCGAGGACGCGGTGGGAATATTTGCCAGTTCGGGACTCAACACGGTCTTCGAGAACTTGGAAGGCTTTCCCCAAGACTGGAAGACCAACGCTGCGGCATTCATTAAATTCGTCCGCGAACATCAATGTCCGAGTTTCCTTGAATACGGCGAATACCCGTATGTGAGCGCGGATGAAATCAAGAAGGCGCTCCGGCTCAAGGCGGCGTTTTCTCACATGCTTGACCAGATGCAATAATGAAACGGAGAACGGCCGTGCTGGAGTTCGACGATATACAACACATTCTGTTGACGCGTCCGCCGGCGCTCACGGGTAGATACGAGTTTCTCTCGTTTCACAACGCGGCAGGCGGACGCGAGTGGTTGGCATCGATTCAGAACAAAGTGCAGTCGGCCACGGCAATGCGGGCTTCGATCGAGACGGAGAATCGCTGGGTGACCGTGGCCTTTACTTGGAACGGATTACGAGCGCTCGGACTGGATGAGGTTTCGCTGGCCACTTTTCCCGAAGAGTTCAAACAGGGGATGGTCGCCCGTGCCGAGATGCTTGGCGACACCGGTGAAAATCATCCGGATCGCTGGGTCGGAGGATTGGCAAGCCAGGACTTGCACGCGATCGTGATCCTGTTCGCCCGCGACGCTGCAAATTGTGCAGGGTGGCAGGCGGAACATGAGAAACTTCTCGCAGAGTGCGAAGGTGTCGAACTGCTCTCATCGCTGGATCTAGAGGCGACACCGCCGTTCGATTACGCACACGATCACTTTGGCTATCGCGACCGCCTATCACAACCGGCAATCGAAGGGAGTGGCGACGAGCCAACTCCTGGTTCTGGTGCTCCACTCAAGCCGGGTGAATTTATCCTCGGCTACCCGGATGAAGAGGGGCCTACCGCTAATCTGCCACAGCCAGAGACGCTCTCGCGAAATGGCAGCTTCATGGCTTATCGAAGGCTGCAGGAACATGTGAGCCGGTTTCGCGATTTCCTTCGCGCGAATGGCCAGACGCCCGAGGAGCAAGAACTGATTGCGGCGAAACTGATGGGTCGTTGGCGCAGCGGCGCGCCGCTTGTGCTTTCGCCGGAAAAGGATGATCCTGAGTTGGGTGCCGATCCGCAGCGGAATAATGATTTCAATTACAAACAGATGGACCCGCTGGGCTATGCAGTGCCGTTGGGTTCGCACATGCGGCGGATGAATCCGCGCGACACGGCAGCGAATATGAACCGCCGCCGCATGATCCGCCGCGGGGCGACGTATGGCCCCCATCTGCCGGAGAACGCGGCAGACGATGGCGTGGAGAGGGGAATCGCGGCGTTCGTCATCTGCGCGAGCCTCATCCGCCAGTTCGAGTTCGCACAAAACGTGTGGGCGAACGACCGCAACTTTCACGAACTGGGGAACGAACGCGATCCCATCATCGGCAACCAGGACGGCACGCTGGAATTCAAGATTCCCAAGCGGCCGATCCGTAAGACGATCAAAGGTCTGCCGGCATTTACGACGCTTCGTGGCGGTGCCTACTTTTTTTTACCAGGCATTAAGGCGCTTCGTTATCTCGCAGGACTTAATCCAGGTTGAAGGCTCGCACTTTCGGCCGCGGAGCGGTGGATCACAAAAAAATGATTGACGTCATCGTCATTGGAGCTGGACCGGCTGGAGTGGTCGCGGCGTTGCGCGCCGCAGACCTTGGCACTCGTACCGCTCTGGTCACACGAGACGAGTTCGGTGGGATGGCCGCTAATGACGGTCCTGTTCCCGTGCGAACATTGGCTCACGCGGCAAGGTTGATTCGTGAGGCGCGACAACTTGGACAATATGGTATCGCGGTGAGCGAACCGGTGCTGGATTACACACGGCTGCTTGCACGCGTTCGCGAGGTCGCCCGCGACGTACGTGCACGTTCTACATGGCGCGAGCAGATCGATGCGCTCGGCGTGGCCGTCTATGAGAATTCAGGGATCGCGCGGTTCGTCGATCCGCAAACGATTGAAACGGCGACCGGACTGCGGTTACAGGCGAAGAGTTTTATCTTATGCACAGGCGGAATCAGTCGGAAGCTGGACGTTCCCGGATTTGAGCTCACGAATACGCACAGTGACGCATGGAGCCTGACCTCGGTGCCGTCATCGATCTTGGTCATTGGTGGCGGTGCCACAGGGGCGCAGGTTGCTTCGGTATTCAACGCCTTCGGCTCACGAGTGCAATTGTTCCATCGTGGCCCTCGTATTCTGCCGACGGAAGATGAAGACATTTCGGCGGCCGTTGCCTCCGCGTTTCGCAACGCCGGGATCATTGTGCAAGAGAACTTCGGCGAGATCGAATCATTTGAGAAAACGCCAAGCGGGGTGTGCATGAAATACCGCCGAGACGGCAGGTGCAGCACCTCGGAAGCATCGCTGGCTGTGGTGGCCGTCGGCTGGCAGGCGAACACGGTCGGGTTGAACCTTGCAGCAGCGGGCGTCGAGACCGACACGAGGGGCTTTATACGTGTCGATCCTTATCAGCGAACATCCGTACCGCACATTTTTGCTGCAGGTGATGTCATTGGTCGTCTACTGCTCGTTCCGCCGGCGATACAGGATGGGTTTGTTGCGGCGACCAACGCGGTTCGCGGCATGACGATGACACTGGGCGAAGCGGTGAACCCCATCGGCAGCTTCACGGACCCGGAATATGCCCAGGTGGGTCTGACCGAAGCCCAGGCCCGTGTGACGCACGATGTCGTGGCGTCAACAATCCATTTTGACGCAACCACGCGCACGATCATCGACGGCCGCACGTTCGGCTTTTGCAAACTGATTGTCGATCGTGGGACGTACAAGATTCTCGGGTGCCACGTCGTGGGCGAACGAGCGGTCGAGATCACGCAAGTTGCGGCAGTTGCCATCACCGCCGGAATGCGAGTCGATGAACTGGCTCACGTGCCACTCTCGTTTCCAACTTACGCGGGCATTCTCGGTCGCGTGGCGGCCACCGTGACACGACAGCTGAATCGGCAAGACGTCTGGCAAATGAACTGAGATCATCCCCCCAATATTTCTGCATCGGAAGAGAACAAATGACCACACACGCCCGCACCTATAACCAAGACCATATTGCCCGTAAGCACACGCCCGGCAAACGCCGCGTGAGCATCTATTGGACCTGGAGCTATCCGTGGGAGACAAACCGCGATCTCACCGAGTTGGACAATCGGTTTTCCTCAATGACAGAAGTTCGCCGCGTCGCATGGCCCGCTTTCGAAGCGTCCGAATGGGACAAGATGAATTTCCTTCAAGGAATTGGTGGAACTTTGGAATTGTTCCATCGCTCCACGCTTTCTTTTCAAACGGTCGTTGGTGAGGCGACGGGGCATCCCGTCGCCGTGTTCCAGCGCATCGATCAGGCAGGCTACAAGCTTCCGATTGACGAACGTGTCCTGGACGATACCGACACACTGATGGTATTCGGACTGGATCATCTCGTCGCCGAACAGGAGGCTGAAACGGCCGAAATTGACGCGATCCGCGAGTGGCTCAAGCGCGAAGGGACCTGCCTGCTGCTCGCGCCGCACCACGATGTCGGTTTCACTGACGACGCGAAACAGCGGCAAATCGAATATTGCCACCACGGCGACGAATTGGTACCTCGCCAGCAGCGATTCAGCCAATACACTCGCTCGTTGATGAAAGCGCTCAACGTCCCGGTCATCAATCAATGGGGACTCCGCCCCGCGGTCGTGAATGGAACGAAGGAGATTGCGCCACTGACCGCCTTCCGAGATTTCGATAAGTTAGGCTTGTTGAACAACGTCACCACATTCAACTTCCACCTGCACTTACCGCATTACGAAGTGACCACACAGGATGCAAATTCGGTGCGTGTCTTGGGACGGCAACTGATCGACCTCGATCGCCCGCATCCCTTCACTGCTGCGGGCAATATAGAGTTCAACTGCCTGCTCTGGCTGCCGCCGAACGAACATCGGGCGGGCGACATCTTGATCATCGACTCCACCCATTTCACCACTCTCTTCGGCGGCACAGACAGCCTCGCTAACTTTTGGAGAAATCTCGCACTGATGAAGTGAGGGGGGATAGCTTCAAACGCAAGGATGGATTCGCGGTCTAGATATTCGGCAGACGTGATGCCCACGATCGTTTCAGTGGTCGGCGCGGCGTGATTTTGCAGTTGAAGGTGATCGCGTTCGCGCGGCGCAGGGGAATTTGCTGGGCAGCGGCAGTTTTGAATGGGCGTTACATCGCTGACGTCCTGCTGGGATCCCCATGCTTGTTATGGTTGTATTGCCTGGTCCTCCGGATAAAACGATTTTCTCGCAAATTCGAGATCACCATAGATATTGAGCATCTTGTCAAGGTGCACCAAGCGCATAACCTCCATCGCAGGACCAAAAATGGCAGCCAGTTTGACTTCTCCGCCTCGTCGCCTCAGCTTGGTTTGTAAGGAGACAAGTGAGCCGATACCAAGGCTTGAAATATACCCCATATATCGGCAGTCAATGATGATTTTCGTGTGACCGGCGTCCAGAAACTCGTTTATCTTGCGATCAAACTCTGGTGTGGAGGCAGAGTCAAGATCTCCACGCAAAACTACGGCGAGGATGTCGCCGTCGATAATCTCTGATTGAAAAGGAATGCTTGAGTTCATATTCACAACCGCTTGCGTTGGTGAAGTCAATTCTCGATGTCGCTGAGTTCACACCTACATTCAGTCATTTTAGACCTGAGAAGTCAAGTTGCGGGCTGTTGCAGACTCGATGCACTTAACGACCAGAGCTGGCTCGGAGTCGGGGCCAAAGCCGAGCGGGCCAAACTTGAAAAAGTCCGTCGCACATTTGACAAAGTGTCGTCGCGAGGTGCATTCTGTTTGTGAGAACGTGAACGATACGTCTCCGGACCCTCTCGGGAGAGACCTGGACTCTCGGCGAGGGGAATCTGGGACTGAATCAAAGCTTGTGTCTCCTGCTTTCTTCATATCAACTCGAGTCATCCTGAATTCCAGTTAGGCAATGCAACATTTCCTGATTCTCCACAAGAACGTTCTGCGTACAAATGCGGAATGAATCTAAAAAGTCGAATCTGGTTTAGTTTTAAATTCCCATGTACCTATTCGGTAAGCATGGTGGGGCGCGTCATTTGAAAGTTTTGGGAATCGCACATGGCAAAGTCTGCTCAAAACCGCAAGAAAAGAGCCCCGTCAGCGAAAGCATTGACGACATCGACCGAGCTTCGCCTGGGGCAGGTACCTCGCCCGATAGAGGCCGGTGATACGGTTCCGGAATTTGAGCCGCAACGTCTCGAACGTTTCGTCGTGAACGATTCGACATCCAGTGCACAGGATGGACAGTCAGAAGCGATTCGGCACGTGGTAACAAGTACACCGCCGCACGACGCGGCTTCGTTGGCCAAATCGTTGCGTGTGATCCTCGATGGGTCATCGCCTGATGACGCAGCAATTCTGCGTAAAGTCTTGCAGGATGACTCGGTTGCAAGCTTAGATTCGAAACAGAGCAACCCCGATACGGATCTGGCCAAGGATTGGCGCAGTGGTGGCTATCCTTACAAGAATCTGCTGTCGCGTAAGAGCTATGAATTGCAGAAGTACCATCTGCAAGTTGAATTGCTGAAACTGCAGGCATGGGTTAAGGCCGAGAAGCAAAAAGTCGTGATCCTCTTCGAAGGTCGCGATGCCGCTGGTAAGGGGGGGACGATCAAACGCTTCATGGAGCATCTGAATCCACGTGGTGCTCGAGTTGTGGCTCTGGAGAAGCCCAGCGAATTGGAACGCGGTCAATGGTATTTTCAGCGATACATTCAGCATTTGCCGACATCCGGTGAAATCGTGATGTTTGACCGATCCTGGTACAACCGCGCCGGTGTCGAACGGGTGATGGGATATTGCACAGAAAATGAATACCAGGAATTCTTGAGGCAAGCGCCAGAATTTGAGCGCAGTTTAATTCGCAGTGGCGTGCATCTGATCAAGTTCTGGTTTTCGGTAAGTCAGGAGGAACAGCGCAGGCGTTTCGAAGAGCGTAAAGCTCACCCTCTCAAGCAATGGAAATTGTCGCCCATTGATCTTTCATCACTCGACAAGTGGGGTGATTACACAAAGGCGAAAGAGGCAATGTTCTTCAATACAGATACTGCTGATGCCCCCTGGACAGTCATCAAATCGCACTGCAAGAAGCGAGCGAGATTGAATGCGATGCGCTACGCTCTTCATCGACTGCAGTACGCCAAAAAGAGTCTGAAGCAGATTGGCTCGCTCGATCCTCTCATCGTCGGCAGGGCTCATATTGTTTATGAACGTGGTGAAAACCCCGGGGGTCTATCGACCCCGTAACCGATCCCACACGGCCTTCCACCGCTTTGAAATGAGTTGTCAAAAACTGATGTGAAGTTGTTCGCTTGATCATTGGATCGCAATGGCGCAATCCCAATGCACGATAGAGTGCTTGCCGGCTTCATTGGCGGGTCGCCGTCATTTCCTAGCGACATTTTGAGGTGGGGTGCAAATCGATGTCGAAAAAATCTCTAGGTCGAGTCATGTTGGTGGCGTTTCTTGCTGTGGCGGGATTCGTGGGGTTTCAAGTCTGGCAGACGAAACAAACCGCAGTCCCAAAGGGAATTGCCTACGGTAACGGCCGGGTCGAGGCAAAGCTGGTCGATGTTGCCGCGAAAGAACCACTCAGGGTAAGAGAGATTCTTGTCGACGAAGGCAAACTTGTGATGCCGGGTGACGTGCTGGTGCGAATGGATACCGCCACGCTGGAGTCTCAACTCGCTGAGGCCAAGGCAACGGTTGCCGCGACTGAGGAGCGTACGACCGGCAGCAAATCTGCGATTATTCGCTGCAAGAGCGAGGTCGAACTGGCCGATATCGAGTTGGAGCGTACCCGCAAACTTTTCGACAAAAAAGTCAGCACGCAGGAGGATCTTGATCGTCGAACGACGTCGGCTAAGGTCACGAAGGCATCGTTGGAGGAAGCAGAAGCCAGTTTGCGAACTGCCATGCAACAAGTCGAAGTTGCGCAGAACAACGTGGCAACGATCCAAACCAGGATTGACGACGCGACACTGACGTCCCCGATTAAAGGACGAGTTCTCTATCGATTGGCCGAACCGGGTGAAGTCTTGGCACCAGGTGGCAAAGCGCTGACACTTGTGAATCTGGAAGATGTCTACATGGAGATCTTCCTGCCGGCAGGTCAGGCATCGAGTCTAAAGATTGGCGACGAAGCGAGAATTACGTTGGACCATATTCCTGGCAAAGCCGCCGCCGGTTTTGTCAGTTTCGTTTCGCCTGAAGCGCAGTTCACCCCCAAACAAGTCGAAACACGGAGCGAGCGCGACAAGCTGATGTTCCGCGTCAAGATCCGGGTGCCTGACGAACTGGTGACGGCTTACGTCGAGCGCATCAAGACGGGCGTCCGCGGCGTCAGCTATGTCAAAGTCGATCCTAATGCTGTCTGGCCAAACTGGCTGCAGGATCTTGTGGCACCTCCCAAGAAGCCGGAAGAATTGTCCGCGGTTTCGAACGTAGAACCAGCGGCCGATGCTCTGCATGCTGTGACCACTGACGAGGCCGAAAAGTCCAAATCTGAAAACCCGTAGCTGGGACGCGCCGGAAACCTAATTCATGTCAACCTCCGCGTCTCAAGCGCCTGCTGTTGTCTCTACTGGCAAGCCAGTGGTTTCGATTCAGGATGTCACGCACCACTATGGCAAGACCGTCGCGCTTGACGGAATTTCCCTGGACATTCCCAGCGGCCTGATGGTCGGCATCGTCGGCCCCGACGGCGTTGGTAAGTCAACACTCCTGGCGCTGGTCGCCGGGTCGAAAAAGTTGCAGTTGGGTCGAGTGAATGTCCTGGACGGGGACATCGCTGACGTCCGACACCGGCGTGTTGTCTGCCCACAGATTGCGTACATGCCCCAGGGGTTGGGCAAGAACCTTTACCTGGAACTCAGCGTCTACGACAACGTGTATTTCATGGCCCAACTCTTCGGTCTTTCCCCGGCGCAGCGCCCCGCGAAAGTTAAAGAACTCCTTGAAGCCACGGGACTGGGGCCTTTTGCCGATCGACCCGCAGGTAAGCTATCGGGTGGTATGAAGCAAAAGGTAGGGCTTTGTGGTGCGCTGGTCCACGAACCTGATCTCTTGATTCTCGACGAGCCAACAACGGGGGTTGATCCGCTCTCTCGTCAGCAGTTCTGGACGCTCATCGACGATATTCGTGCCGGCCGACCCAGCATGAGTGTTGTCATCTCAACCGCTTACATGGATGAAGCCCAAAAATGGGATTGGATCGTGGCAATGGATGCCGGGCGCGTCTTGGCGACGGGAACGCCAGCCGAGTTGATGGAACGGACGGGGACAAGCGATTTGGAAAAATGCTTCATCGCTCTGCTGCCGGAAGAAAAACGGATGGGGCATACCGAGTTGATCATTCCGCCGCGGGAGGTCGGGAAATCGGAAATCGCCATCGATGCCAAGGGACTCACACGTCGCTTCGGTACCTTTACTGCCGTCGATCACGTCACGCTGTCGATCGAGCGCGGCGAGATATTCGGGTTTCTTGGATCCAATGGCTGCGGCAAATCGACCACGATGAAGATGTTGACCGGTCTACTGCCTCCGACCGAAGGAACCGCGACTCTCTTCGGGCATTCTGTCGAAGCGGGAAGCATTGAAGTCCGCAAAAGACTCGGCTACATGACGCAAGCATTTTCGCTCTACGGCGAGTTAACCGTCAGACAGAACCTCGTTCTGGATGCGCGGCTTTATCATCTTCCACCCGAAAAGGCAAAAGCTCGCATCAAAGAGTTGGTCGAAAAATTCGGTCTGGGCACACATCTCGATGCGCTGGCTGGAGATTTGCCGATGGGGTTGCGTCAGCGGCTTTCACTGGCGGTCGCAGTCCTGCACGAACCCGAAATCCTGATTCTGGATGAACCCACGTCCGGAGTCGATCCCGTGGCGCGGGACAGCTTCTGGGAACTCTTGATCGATCTGTCGCGAACGCAAGGAGTGACGATCTTTGTCACGACGCATTTTATGAGTGAAGGAATGCGCTGTGACCGGATTTCGCTCATGAATGCGGGTCAAGTGCTGGCCTGCAATGCTCCGCAGAAGCTGATCGAAGCGCGAGGCGCCACCAATCTTGAGGACGCCTTCATCGGCTACATGGAAGATGCAATTGCGGAAGCCGCTTTGAAAAAGGGGGAAAGCAAGGACAAAACGCCGTCCAGCGTTTCCGCCGCGGCACCAACCGCTTCCGCACCAGCGCATTCGGCGCCCTCGGGGTTTCAATTGCGCCTTGGTCGGATTGCCGCTTACACCCGCAATGAAACCGTACAAATTATGCGCGATCCAGTGCGACTGGCCTTCGCCTTCGTTGGTTCGGCACTGATGATGCTTGTTTTCGGCTTTGGGATCACGACCGATGTCGAACACATTCGTTATGCCACGTTTGATCTCGACCAGTCCCTGGAAAGCCGTGCGTATCTCGAAGAGTTCGCCGGTTCGAATCGCTACTTTACCACGACCGCACCTGTCCGTTCCGCCGAAGAAGCGCTCAGGCGACTGCAGGCGGATGACATCTCAATGGTACTTGAGATTCCGCCGAGTTTTGGCAGAGATTTCCGTAAGGGCTACGGACCTGAGGTCTCGGCAGAGGTGGACGGCGCCAATACCTTCCGAGGCGAAACGGTCGGCCAGTATACAGAAGGGGTCCATAACAGGATGTTGAAAGATCCCGCAAGCGGACTGCAAACAGGTCCTAAAAAATACACGGCCGTATTCCAGGATCGCTATATGTATAACCCGACGTTTCAAAGTGTCTACTCAATCGTACCGAGCGTCCCGGCCCTGCTGCTGATCCTGATACCGGCGATTTTGATGACAGTCAGCATTGTGCGCGAAAAAGAATTGGGATCCATCATCAATTTTTACGTGACGCCGACAGGGAGGATGGAATACCTCCTGGGAAAACAACTTCCCTATATCGCGATCAGCATGCTCAATTTTTTCATTTTGGCCGCCATGGCAGTTTTTCTGTTCGGCGTCCCGATCAAGGGCAACTTCTTGATGTTGACGCTGTGTACGTTGCTCTATGTTACGGCGACGACCGGAATCGGCATGGTGATTTCGACCTTCACGAGCAGCCAGGTTGCGGCTGTGTTCATCACGGCGATCATCACAATCGTACCGACCATCCAGTTCTCAGGCTTGTTGCAGCCTGTCTCGACGCTTGAAGGAAACGCTCGGATCGTTGGTTTGATTTGGCCAACGACCTACTACATGCATTCGAGTGTTGGCGCTTTTACGAAGGGACTGAGACCGGGTCTTATGATGCAGGATGTCATTTTCCTGGGCTGTTGCATTCCGGTCCTTTGGGCCGTGAGCATCATCGGATTGAAAAAGCAGGAGAAATAGGCGTGACATCGCTCGTGAATATCTGGTGGCTCGGGCTTAAAGAATTGCGCAGCCTCTTAAGCGACGTGGTCATGGTGATCTTCGTTGGCTATGCGTTCTCTCTGGCAATCTATGTCCAGGCGACGGGTACTTCGAGTGAGGTCAACAACGCATCGATTGCGTTCGTGGACGAGGATCATTCGGCGTTGTCCAAGGAACTGATCAATGCATTCTATCCACCGCGTTTTCAGGTACCGAAAGCGATTACGGCCAGTCAAATACAAGACACGATGGACAACGGGCTGTTCATGTTCGTCGTCACGATCCCAACCCGGTTCGAGTCAGACCTTCGAGCTGGGCGCAATCCGGATATCCAGTTGAATATCGATGCAACCGCCATGCAGCAGGCCAGTATTGGTGCCAATTATGTGAAAAGCATCACCAACGATCGAATTGAAAATTTTCTGAAGCGTACAGATGAGACGACAAGTCCGCCCATTAAACTCGTCGTTCGTAAGCTGTTCAACCCGAACGCAGATTCGTCGTGGTATAAGAGTGTAGTGGCCATTATCAATCAGATCACACTCCTGACAATCGTTCTGACAGGGGCTGCCGTCATCCGCGAACGCGAGCACGGCACTCTGGAACACTTGCTGGTGATGCCGCTAACCGCGTTTGAGATCGCGGTCGCCAAGGTTTGGGCGAACGGCTTAGTGATTCTGATCGCAACGGCGGCCTCGCTCTTTCTCGTGGTGCAGATGGCTCTGAAAGTACCTTTTGCCGGTTCGTTTGTGCTGTGGTTCATTGGCGTCGTGCTCTATCTGTTCTTCGCGACGGCGCTGGGGATCTTTCTGGGAACGATTTCGCGATCGATGGCTCAGTTTGCTCTTTTGATCATCCTGGTGGTCGTCGCGCTGCAGCTTCTTTCCGGCGGCTCGACACCGGTCGAGAGCATGCCGGAATGGCTGCAGTATCTCACTTTTCTTCTGCCCTCACGGCATTTTGTCAGCTTTTCACAAGTCATCATATATCGCGGCGGCGGCCTCCGCGCGGTCTGGCTTCAATTTCTGATGGTTGGTGGAATCGGGCTTGGTTTCTTTATTTACAGCCTGGCGCTCTTCCGAAAATCAATCGCGGTGACGAAGTAGTAAGTTCGTGAAGCAATCTTAACAGAACAAAAGGAACGACAGATGTCGGGTTCAACTGCCAAAGCAAAATCAAATGTCCAAAGTGACAAAAAGGTCAAAACGGGAGGTCCACTTTCGCCAGATGAACTGCACAAAATGGATGCCTACTGGCGGGCCTCAAACTACCTGTCTGTCGGACAGATCTATCTGCTCGACAACCCGCTCCTTCACGAGCGTCTCAAACGGGAGCACATCAAGCCGCGATTGCTCGGACATTGGGGTACGTCCCCAGGGCTGAACATGCTTTGCGTCCACCTCAACCGTGTTATCAAAAAAGATGATCTGAACCTGATTTACATCATCGGCCCTGGACACGGTGGTCCATCCCTGGTCGCACACGCCTATCTCGAAGGCACTTATAGCGAGGTGTATCCAAACATCGGCCAAGATGCGGACGGAATGAAAAAGCTTTTCAAACAGTTCAGCTTTCCGGGTGGGATTCCCAGCCACGTGGCCCCAGAGACACCGGGCTCAATTCATGAGGGCGGCGAGCTCGGTTACGCCTTGAGTCACGCCTACGGTGCCGCGTTTGACAACCCCGACCTGATCGTCGCCTGCATCGTTGGTGACGGTGAGGCAGAAACAGGACCGCTGGCGACAGGATGGCAAGGCAACAAGTTCCTTAACCCCGCTCGAGACGGATGCGTACTGCCGATCCTGCACCTGAATGGGTACAAAATTGCAAACCCGTGTTTTCTCGCCCGTATCCCGAAAGACGAGTTGCAAAAATTCTTCGAAGGGATGGGCTATAAGCCTTACTTCGTCGAAGGGACCGACCCGGCCGAAGTCCACCAGAAGTTGGCCGGCGTGCTCGACGAAGCGGTGTCGGAAATCAAGCAAATTTGGGCCGAGTCGCGCGCAAAGGGCGCTGTCGTCAAACGTCCAGCCTGGCCGATGATCATTTTCCGCACACCGAAGGGCTGGACCTGTCCGCCGGAAATCGACGGCAAGAAGTGCGAGGGCTATTGGCGCAGTCACCAGGTGCCGATGGGCGACATGGACAAGCCCGAGCACATCCGAATTCTCGAACAATGGATGAAAAGTTATCGGCCCGAGGAACTTTTTGACGCGAAAGGACGGCTCAAGCACGAACTGGCGGAGCTGGCCCCAAATGGCCACCGCCGGATGAGCAACAATCCGCACACGAATGGCGGCCTGCTCATGCAAGATCTGAAGATGCCGGACTTCCGCGACTATGCAGTTGCCGTGCCTCGCCCAGGGGCGACAATCGCGGAGTCCGCGCGAGAAATGGGCAAATTCCTGCGTGACATCATGAAGGCGAACCTCGACAGCAAGAATTTCAGACTATTTAGTCCGGACGAGAATAATTCGAATCGCTGGCAAGACGTGCTGGACGTGACAGACCGCTGCTACATGGCCGAAATCTATCCCGAGGATGACCACCTTTCGCCGGATGGCCGCGTGATGGAAGTTCTGAGCGAGCACCAGTGCCAGGGCTGGCTCGAGGCCTATCTGCTCACAGGTCGCCACGGCTTCTTCTCGTGCTACGAAGCATTCATCCACATCATCGATTCCATGTTTAACCAGCACGCAAAATGGTTGAAAACGTGCAATCACATTCCGTGGCGTCGGCCAATCGCTTCGCTCAACTATTTCCTCAGTTCACATGTCTGGCGTCAAGATCACAACGGCCTCAGCCACCAGGACCCGGGGTTTATTGACCACGTCGTCAATAAGAAGGCCGAGGTCGTTCGTGTCTACCTGCCACCGGACGCAAATTGTCTCTTGTCAGTGACTGACCATTGCTTGCGAAGTCGGAATTACGTCAACGTCGTCATCGCGGGTAAGCAGCCAGCACCTCAATGGCTCACCATGGAACAAGCCATCAAACATTGCACCGAGGGGCTTGGCATCTGGAAATGGGCCTCGAACGACGAAGGGATTGAACCCGATGTGGTCATGGCCTGCTGCGGCGACGTACCGACACTGGAAACGCTGGCCGCCGTCGAATTGCTTCGAGAGCATTTGCCTGAACTGAAAGTACGTGTCGTCAATATTGTGGACTTGATGAAACTGCAGCCAAGCAGTGAACATCCGCATGGGCTTTCCGATCGCGATTTCGATGCCCTGTTCACAACTGACAAACCGATTATTTTTGCCTTTCACGGCTACCCTTGGCTGATTCATCGACTCACATACCGCAGGACGAATCACAAGAATCTGCATGTGCGTGGCTTTAAGGAAGAAGGCACAACAACCACGCCATTCGACATGGTGGTGCTCAACGACCTCGACCGATTCCACCTCGCGGAAGATGTGATCGACCGTTTACCTCAACTGGGTGCCCGCGCCGCTTATTTCAAGCAGGCAATCCATGAGAAGCTGATCGAGCACAAGGAATATATCTGCCAGCACGGTGATGACTTGCCGGGCATCAGTGGCTGGAAGTGGGGTACCAAGGAGGTCACCAGTGCGCGAGGTACGTCGACCGAGGGAGACAATGTCTGAAACTGTCTGAAACAGTTCAGTTTCGTCAGCAAACAATGCGAAACGACGTGCAAATCATTGCCCGGAGATATCCAATCCTTTGCAAATCGATCGGCGAATTTCTGCAGTACGGCTTTGCTACAGACGCGCAGACTTGAATGCACTCACGCATGACACCGGCGAAATGCACCGGCCGAAGTCACCCGATTGGCGCGACGGTCGTTGACGGTGGCGTCAACTTCAGCCTTTTTTCACGGACCGCGACAAACGTCGAACTCTTGGAGGTATCGCCATGACTGACGCTCTGCTCGTTCTGAATAGTGGCTCATCCAGCTTGAAGTTTTCGGCTTTTCGAGTTGATGACACCGCTCTACTGGTCCGCGGGCAGGTCGAAGCAATCGGGACAGCGCCGCGATTTGTGCTTCGTGGGGCATCGGGGGAAGTCATTGACGAGCAGATGCTGAACGACCGTGACAGCTTCGATCACACTCAGGCGATCGGTCTGATCCTGGAGCGGCTACAGCAGCGACTCCAGGATCATTGCATCGTGGGGATTGGACATCGGGTCGTGCATGGCGGAATGAAATATGCGGCGCCAGTTCGCTTAGATGCTGCAATCGTCAGCGAACTCGAGCGGCTCGTCCCGCTCGCACCTTTGCACCAACCGCATAGTCTGGCAGCCATCAACGCGGTATTCGGCAAGATGCCTCACCTGCCCCAGGTGGCGTGCTTTGACACGGCGTTTCACCGCAGTCAACCGGAAGTCGCACAGTGGTTCGGCCTGCCCCGGCGATTCACCGATCAGGGGGTGCGGAGGTACGGGTTTCATGGCCTTTCGTACGAGTACATCGCATCCGTGCTTCCTGAAATTGACCCTCGTGCAGCCGCCGGACGAACCATCGTGGCCCATCTGGGGAACGGGGCCAGCATGTGCGCCCTGAAGGCAGGCAGAAGCATCGCAACGACAATGAGCTTTACACCGGTTGACGGACTGGTAATGGGTACTCGAGTGGGTTCGCTGGATCCGGGTGTGTTGCTTTATCTGATGACCAACTACGGCATGGATGCCGCCGCTTTAGAAAAACTGATCTACCACGAATCCGGATTGCTCGGAGTATCTGATCTCTCGAGTGATATGCGAGAACTGATCGCAAGCGCTGAGCCGCAAGCGATCGAGGCGATCAATCTGTTTGTTTATCGTCTCGGCCGTGAACTTGGATCACTCGTGGCAGCTCTCGGAGGTCTCGACGCTTTGGTCTTCACCGGTGGAATCGGTGAGAACGCGGCACTGATCCGATCACGAGTCTGCCGGGATGCGGCCTGGATCGGCCTGACGTTTGATGACGACGCGAATCAAACGGGATCGCGTCGACTGAGTCACGATGAAAGCAAAGTCGCAATTTGGGTGATTGCGACAAACGAAGAGTTAATGATTGCAGAACACACTCGACGGATTCTGGGATATTGCGGAGCAAACTAAATGACAAGCGACAAACGAACGATGAAACTGGATGACCTGAAAGAAGAATTGATTCGCTATGGGTGTGGTCTGGTTAAGTTTACCGGTACGGATGACGCCTTGTTTGAACGCCGGCTGATTTTTGACCACGTCGTCGATCCAAAGGACGCGGGACCACGCGAACAATTTGAGGCGCTTGCAGGAGCGATCCGAGACGTACTTGCGCAGCGATGGCTTAAGACAACCCAAAGTTACGACAAAGCCAACCCGAAGCAGGTCTATTACCTGTCGATGGAATTCCTGATCGGTCGTTCTCTGGCAAACAACGTCATGAACATGTTATTCGCTCCAGCCACCGAATCATGGGAAAAGGTAAAGGGAGTAAAAATCGCCACACTTTTCGAACAGGAACCAGACGCCGGACTTGGGAACGGCGGACTCGGCCGGCTGGCAGCTTGCTTTATCGAATCGCTGGCGACCTTGGAAATTCCCGCAATCGGTTACGGTCTGCGCTACGACTATGGAATCTTTCGGCAGGAAATCGTCAACGGCTATCAGTCTGAGCAGCCAGATCCGTGGCTCGATCGGCCTGACCCATGGGAAGTCGTGCGGCCAAATGAGACCGTATCGGTTCCACTCGGATCGTCATTTCAAGTTCAGGGTGGACAGATCATCGTGCATCGAGGCCAGCCGACTCATTTGCTCGGCGTCCCCTATGACCGTCCGGTAGTTGGTTACGGAGGCAAAACCGTCAACACACTACGGCTTTGGAAGGCGGCCACTCCGTCTACCTTCGATTTCGGCGAATTCAGCAGTGGTGATTTTTTTGGAGCTGTTTCCGATAAGACGCTCGCGGAATCGTTGACGCGCGTGCTCTACCCAGACGACTCGACCCCACGAGGTCGCTCGCTGCGGTTCCTTCAGGAGTACTTCCTGGTCCGTTGCTCACTGGCCGACATCGTGGCCCGTTTTCGGAGACGAGGCAACGCCTGGTCCGAACTTCCCGACAAGGTGGCCATCCAGTTGAACGATACGCACCCCGCGATGGCCGTCCCCGAGTTGATGCGAATCCTGCTCGACGAAGCCAACCTGGGCTGGGACGAGGCGTGGGATCTGACCGTTCGCACTCTCGCCTACACGAATCACACGCTATTGCCCGAGGCCCTGGAAAAGTGGCCAGTTTTTTTGTTTGAGGCCCTGCTGCCGAGACATCTGGAAATTGTCTACGAAATCAATCGACGTTTCCTGGGTGATGTCCAATCGAAGTACCCTGGGGACGACGCTCGGATTGCACGGGTGAACTTGATCGAGGAGGGATCGGATCGCAAGGTACGGATGGCCAATTTGGCCATCGTCGGTACACATAGTACAAATGGGGTCGCGGCAATTCACTCGGAATTGCTCCGCACGAAGACCGTCCCCGACTTTGCCGAACTTTTTCCCGAACGGTTCACAAATAAGACGAACGGCGTGACACCACGGCGCTGGTTGCTGCTGGCGAATCCCAGTCTGGCGAAACTACTAACCGACGTTGTCGGCAAAACTTGGGAAACGGACGCGTCTCTGCTTCGCAAGATCATCCCCCTGGCGCAGGATGCCCAGTTCCGAATGAAGTTCCTGGCCGCCAAACGCGAGGCGAAGGTCCGCTTCGTGGATTGGATCAGAACAACGACGGGCGTCAGTCTGGATCCTGACACACTCTTCGACGTGCAGATCAAGCGAATTCACGAGTACAAACGGCAACTCTTGAACGCGATACAAGTGGTCGTCTGGTACAACCGCCTTTTGGCGAACCCAAGCCTGGAGGTGCCCCCTCGAACCGTATTATTCGCCGGGAAGGCCGCTCCGGCGTACCAACTCGCCAAGGTTATCATCAAACTCATTACCAGCATTGGCCGAGTGGTCAACACTGACCCGGCCGTGCGTGGAAAGCTCCGAGTCGAGTTCCTGCCGAACTACTCGTGTACCCTGGCCGAGTATCTGGTACCGGCGGCAGACGTTTCGGAACAAATCTCGACCGCTGGTTACGAGGCCAGTGGCACGAGCAACATGAAATTCATGATGAACGGCGCCTTGACTTTGGGAACTCGCGATGGCGCAAATATCGAGATTGCCGAGGAGGCGGGCGAGGATAATGCCTTTATGTTCGGTCTGACGACCGAGCAGGTTCTCAACAGCCGCGGCTGGTACAATCCGCAGTGGCACTATGAGAACGAAGTCGAGACGCGGCAGGCGCTTGACCTGATCTTCGCCGATCACTTCAGTCGCGACGAGCCTGGAATCTTTGCACGGATTCGTGAAATGCTTCTGCAACACGGCGACTACTATATGCACCTGGCAGATCTGGGGTCGTACACCGATGCACAACAGCGCGTCGGTGAACTCTATTCCAACCCAGACGCATGGGCTTTGAAAGCGATCATGAACGTCGCGTGCTCCGGTAAGTTTTCCAGTGACCGAACGATCTTGGAATATGCCTCCGAAATCTGGCAGGTGACGCCGTGCCCTGTGGTGTGATCGCAATGAAAGATACAGCCTTCTTGGAGAACACGCCTAAGTTCGAGAACTTCTTCAGCGGGAAACCGTCGCGAGGTTGTTTTCGTCTCGTTGTCCGCTGACGGGTCAAAGGGCACTTGACCACAGACGAGTTCTTGTCATTGGAAGCAAAACGGCACACCGTGGTGTCGTCTCTGCTGCGCGAGCGGCATCACGACGAACAGCAGTGGGGTCGACGAGATTGCCGAATGAAAAGCAACAACGTGCTGTGTCCCCGTTGTTGCCATGTTATGATTCTCGCCGCCTAAGACACTTGTGCTCAGAATGGAGGGCGTAATGGACGAGAAACGCAAACCATCGACGCTCAGGCGGTTCTTTCGATCCTATTTCGGGCGGATCGTCCTGGCGTTGATTTTGATTGCCGTCATCCAGTTGTACGGCATTTGGGCGACCATCGTGTTTCCGCATCTGCGTGAGAAACGAATTGCACAGAGAATAGAATCTCTCGGCGGCACGGTCGAATGGGAAGACCGTGGACCAGTTTGGATTCCGGAACCAATCTGTGACCGAATTCGAGTTTTTTGGACTATTACCAAGATCGAAATTAACGATTTGACGACACCCCCAGAATTGTTTTCGGAATTTGGGGCGTTGCACAGTCTGCGGCATCTTCAACTCTTGCGGGGCCAACAAATCACCGACACCGAGTTGAAGCACTTGAAAAGGCTGACGAATCTTCAATCACTCATCCTCGATGAGACTCGGATTACCGATGCCGGTTTGGTGCATCTCAACGGACTGACGAAACTCGAATTCCTCAGCCTCGATGACACTCGGATTACCGATGCCGGTCTGATGCATCTCAGGGGACTGACGAAACTCCAATTTCTCAGCCTTTGGAATGCGCAAATCACCGACACGGGACTCGCACATCTCAATGGGATGAACAACCTTGAAATACTGGTATTGAAAGGCGCCCGGGTGAGTGGCAATGGGCTTGAGCATCTCAAGGCGTTAGTCAATCTTCGAGACCTTGACTTAAGGTGCACACACGTCACAGATGCCGGACTTGAACATCTTACGTCGCTGACAAACCTCAAAACACTCGACCTCAATCACACGGAAACCACTCCAGAAGGCAGGGCAATTCTGAGGAAGGCATTGCCGGATTGTCGGATTGAACCAAATGATCTTCCGATTCCGTTGAATTCAACACTTCCCGCGCAAATGGAGCCTCGAAAAATGCCTGGCATTCCCCTCGAAAGCGGGATTTATAAAGTCTCGGATCACCCTGTTTCATCCGTCTCGCCCGCAAAACAGGCTGAACCATCAGAATTTGAGATCGAAGTTCCCAAGCCAACCGATTGACCGAAACCGGTTGAAGGAAATTGATCATGCGTCGCGATCTTTGATTTTCCGGAAATAATGATGCTCACCCCGCCATGTCGACAAACCATGCGAAGAAGACCCCTCACCCCGCCTCTCCCCGGATGACCGGGGCGAGGAGCGAGACGGGTTAATTCGGCAAGGCGACCTGTTCGGTCGACATCAGGTAGGCGAACAAGTCACGGATTTGGTCGGCGTTCAAGTTCTGCAGCAAGCCGTCCGGCATTGCGGAAAGGGCTGTCTGCTTCATCTCGTCGATCTGTTGGCGGTCGATCGTGACCGCCTCTTGCGCGGTCTGCAGGGTCAGCGTGCGTTCATTTTGCTCGCTGACCACGCCGCTCACGATCCGTCCGCTGTCCAACGCGACAATGACAACCCGGAAATCGACTGCGACACTGGCACTCGGATCGATGATGTTTTCCAGCAGGTAGTCCAGATTCTTGCGGTTCGAGCCCGTAATGTCGGGGCCCAGTTTGCGACCGACTCCGTACAGCACGTGACAATTGGCGCACGTCTTTTGAAAAACGGCCCGACCGGCACTCAGGTTGGCCTCGGCTAACGTCTGGGGCGTCAATCTTGTCTTGAACTGATCGATCAAAGTCCGCTTCTCAGCAGCTGTCGCGCGGACCTCACCCCATAGCTCTGTCAGTTCCCTGGTCAGGCCCTCATCCTCGAATGTCCGAATCTGCCGAGCGTGGAAAGCGGTGATCTCTTGCGTCGCAATCTTCTTATTCCGCACTGCCTCCAGCAGTGACTTGGCATAGGCCGGTCGCGAAACGAGCGTGTTGATCATCTCGGCCCGTTCGGGTAGACCGAATCGGCTTGAATTATTGAGCAGTTGCCGGGGGGTGTCCGGATCATCGTACTGGGCCAAACCCCGGATCACTTCCAACACAATGGCTCGATCACTCAGCAATTTGAAGAGTGTCGGGACATACTCGGGCGGCTTGCTGACCAGCAGAGCTCGCAATGCCTGACGTCGCGATTCAGATTCTCCACCGCCGTCGTTGACCAGTTTTCGCAGATCATCCAGAGCCCGGCCATCGCCGAAGACGACACTCAAGCCTTGGAGATGTTGCTTGAGATCCGTCGAATCCACCTTGCTGAATTTCTCGGCCGCCTGTGACCATCTGGCCGGCGCTTTCGCTTTCTGCCAGCCGTTCAATGCCAGGGCCATCCCGTTGATGATCGACTTTTCATGAGTCGAAGTATCCTGGATTGCCAGTTCAACCAATTTGTCGACAGTGGCCGGATCGCGTTCGATTTCGAGCGTCAGACGCCGAGCGATGCACTCGGTCAACAATGGAATCCGGGAACTCTTCACCAAGGCCAGAGCGCGGCTCGGATCGCGCGGAATCGAAGGTTCAATTCCGTACCAGACCATCAGTGGAAACATCCGGTCATTCGCAAAGTTCGATTTGGCGGCCAATACCTCGACAATTTGCCAACGATCGTCCGTCGGCAGTCGCTGCATTGCCGAAGCGACATGCATCTGGACCAGCCCCGAGGGATCTGATTTCGCGGTTTGAATCAACAGTGCCTTGAGGGCCTCTGTTTTCTGCCCTGATTCTGAGACGCCTTGATCTGCGCTGGCAGTGTCGATCATCAATCGTAACCTGGTAACTCGCTCATGCTCATCGCTGATTTTCGCGGGGTCGGCGAAAGCAATGTCTCCGGTCGCACCTAAAGCATGCAGAGTTTCCAGCAATCGCAAACGCTGCGGGACGGTGAGATCGTTCTGATGCAGTAATTCGGTGACCGCCGTTTTTGCCTCGACCAAGTCGGGCTGGTTGGATCCCTTAGCCGTACGTTCTGCCAGGATTCGTCTGGCCTGCCGAGGCCACCAGACGTTGGTCTTCAATTGTTGCTGGACGAGTTCACTCGATTTCATGGTCGCCAGGTCGAAGGCGGGCGCTGGTTTCGGATGGCCATAGGTCAATTTATAGATGCGCCCACTGGAACGATGAACGCCGTCATGGTCGTGGCATTCACCGGTATCGCTCCAGTCAGCGATGTAGACGCCGCCATCCGGTCCCGTGATAAGATCCATTCCGCGAAACCACGGGTCGCGTAAAAAGCACAAATCGGGCCCGTGCTTGGCCGTATATCCAGCGCCCTGGCGGACGAGAATGTCGCTGTTAATCCGCATTCCGTGCAGATTGAGCGTGTAAACTCGGTTCCGATATTCCTCTGGCCAGTTGTCCCCCTGATAAATCATCAGTCCAATGTGCGCATGTCCACCGCCGGCCGCATTCGTCTTGTCGCTGATTCCTTTTTTAACATCGCCCCACGATTCGCCGGTGTCCCAGTGAACATGGTCGGCAGTTTGTTCGATCAGTTGATACGTGTGCGGATTCATGTCCACCCCGTACATGCGGCGGACGTGAGCACCCGGCACGACATGCCACAAATGACCGATCACGGTGTTGATGACGAATTGCTCGCCGTGCTGATCGAAGTCATCTCCCCAGGAATTGGTCATACCGTACATGACGGGTTCCACAGCGCCTCGCGTGGGATGATACCGCCAGACGCCCGTGTTAATCTTGATCCGCTGCGATTCGCTTGAACCCGGCTTGCCGATGCTGCTGGTAGCTTGAATGCCGTGTCGAGCGTAGAGCCAACCGTCGGGTCCCCACTTCAAACCGTTCGCCGGCGTGTGACCGACCACCCCTTGATCCAGCCCATCGAGCACGACTCGCGGAGCACTGTCGGGCACGTCATCACGATCCA
>Ga0206876_1006_pt3 | contig 69436 bp, 49 predicted proteins | sample Alteio_BWOrgCont_10_FD_152619 | JGI IMG/M metagenome (GOLD analysis project Ga0206876, IMG submission 152619) | Enriched cells from forest soil in Barre Woods Harvard Forest LTER site, Petersham, Massachusetts, United States -... | ecosystem: Environmental > Terrestrial > Soil > Temperate forest >...
GATTTCGTGCAGGAACCGATCGGCAATCGATTGGCCCCGCCGCTCGCACGCGATCGCAGCCGCTCGATCCACTGTTGCTGAAAGTTGAACGCGAGCAAATTGAGATAGCACTCGTCGAAGCGCGGTACAACAAAGCGAAGGCGGCGGAACTGCTGTCGATCACTCGACCGCGTCTTTATCGAAGAATGGAGGTGCTAGGCATCACCGATGTCGAAGACACAACGAGCGACGAAGAATCGCATTAAATACTCACCGAATTTGTTTCTCAATTCAAAAAGTGAACAACGCATGGCCACACTGGGTGTCAACATCGATCACGTCGCGACTGTCAGGCAAGCCCGAAGAACGATCGAACCAGACCCTGTCTGGGCTGCCGCCCTCGCAGAACTTGGCGGCGCCGACGTCATCACGGTGCATCTGCGCGAAGACCGTCGACATATTCAGGACCGCGATGTGCGAGTGTTGAAGCAAACGGTTCAAGTCAAACTGAATCTCGAAATGGCGGCGGAACAGTCCATAACCGACTTCGCTCTCGAGATCATTCCCCAGCAGGCGACGCTGGTCCCGGAAAAACGGCAAGAGGTCACTACCGAAGGAGGACTGGATGTTGTCGGAAATCTGGATCGCGTTCGCCGCTGTGTCGATCAATTGCACGCGGCAGGTGTCACTGTCAGCCTGTTCATCGATCCTTCCGAGAAACAAATCGAAGCCACGAAATCGCTCGGCTGCGCGGCTGTGGAACTGCACACCGGGCGTTACGCCGACGCAAACTCTGAAAAGGCACGGGCCGACGAGTTCAAACAACTTCAAAGGGCGAGTGAATTCACAAACAACTGTGGATTGCAACTGAACTTTGGACACGGCCTGACGTATCGCAATGTGCAACCCATCGCAGCGATTCCCGGTGCCGCCGAACTGAATATCGGCCACACCATCGTCGCGCGAGCCATCATGGTCGGTTTTTCACAGGCGGTCCGTGAAATGAAGGACTTGATTACATCGGCGAGGTAAACTGATGCGTCGATCATTCCGGGAGAGAATCCACGGCGAGTCATTTTGTGGATGTAGGGTGGGTCGCCGGCTTACTCCGCGCTTCCAAGCAAGTCGATTGATAGGCGGATGATCGTCAGTTTTCAGACATGCGCTACCGAAGAGGTATTGCCTTGAGGCCTGAAGGGCTGGTCATTCCAATAGCCTGGCCTGGAGCGGCCCCCTGGGACGCGGAGGGCCAGGTGTCTGTCAGAAAAAAGTCTGAGGTCTGAAGGACCGTCCGTTCGCATTCAATCGTTTTTGAGTCTCATCAAGGCGACTGGTCGGCCCTTCAGGCCTCAAGACGGAATGTGTTGGTACTAGACCTGGCCCTCCGCGTCCCAAGGGGCCGCTCCAGGCCAGGCTATGGGAACCGGCGGGCCTTCAGCCCGCCAGAAGCAGCGTCCCGTGCCACCTCGTATTCTTCGGTACATCATCATTGAATCTCGAATGGTCTCCTTGCCTTCAGCAAAACGCTCACCAAACTCTCTCTACGATATGAGAGCTTCCAATTCCCTTTCGACCCACCAATTTGGCGGAGATGGTGTACTACTGCTACCGCGGCCACAACCTGAACAAATGACTCGCCCTCGGCGCGAATCACGATCGGCCACTTGTACAAATCCTGGGCTTCCGTGAAGCACGAAGTGCCCGTGCGAGAGAATGTCGGGCGTTTCACGAACGACTACTGCGGGGCGATCTGGCGTTCGCGGTTGTATTCTTCGTAGTAATCGTTGATTTCTCCGTCGATGTCGAAGATATGAGCCACCAGTGCGGCGCGAGCCCACATGCCGTTGCGCGCCTGTCGAAAGTAGAACGCGCGGGGATCATCGTCGATTACAGGAGGAATTTCGCCGAAATCCTTGTCACGCGGAAACGGATGCAAGATTGCCGCGTAGGGCTTCATTCGCGCGACGAGTGCTTTATTCAGTTTAAAGTGCGAATAATCGAGATCTCGCAGTTCCTGTTCTTCTTCCGCAGAATTGTGCTCCCGCTGGATGCGCGTCATGTACAGCGCATCCAGTTGTTCGATCATCGGCTTTCCGTCGAGTTGATCTTCGAGGGAATGGCATTCGCGGACATCGACCTTGGCATCGATCAGTTTATCTTTCAGGTCTCGCGGCAGTGCCAGTGTCGGATGTGGTGGTGATACGAACACCAGGCGAATCTGCTCGTGTAGAGCTAATAGCTGCGCCAGCGATCGGACCGTGCGGCCGCGGCGAATGTCCCCACAAAAACCGATCGTCTTTCCCGCAATCCCTTTTCGCAAACCCGGGAACAATTCACGCAATTCGTCGTACCGTGTCCATTGGCGTGAGTCTTTCGGGTCGGTGAAGTTGAACGCACGCTGAATCGTGTAAATGTCAAGCAGTGCCTGAGTCGGATGTTCGTCCGAACCTGCACCGGCATTCAGAATCGGAACGCTTCGCTGTTGACTGCTGGCCAGGTGATTCATCATGTATCCGCAACATTCCGCAAACTTCGGGATGTGGCTGCGCATGATGACCAGGTCAAAATAACTGCTGAACATCCTGATCGAATCAAACGGCGATTCTCCCTTGGCTTCGGACGAGACGGACAGGTCACGCACCTCGTTGCAGGTCATCCCCAGAATCTGACAAGCAGCGGCGAACGACATGAATGTCCGCGTGGAAGGTTGAGTGAAATAAAGCATCGCCCTCTTGTGCGAGAGCAACGTGTTGAGGAATCGGTGTCCTTCATTCGATTTTGACAGCAATCGAATCTTGTCCGCCAGGCGACACAGTTTCTCGAGCATTGGCCGAGTGAACTGTCCGGAAAAAATAACATGCCGTAGCCGCTCGCCCGTGGAAAAATCCGGGGCCTTCACCCTCGTCGGACGAGCCAGGCGACTTTCATAATCAGCGAAACTCAGTTCATCGGACATTCGGGTTCTCGATAGCAGCGAAACAAGTTCAGCAGTTAACCTATTCTAGCTGACACCCAAAAGTCCGCAATGAGTTGGATTCGATCCGACCCAAAACAACATTCCGTGCGGCACGGTTGTTTTCGCATCGACGGCGCGTTACGTGTTTTGTCGCGCAGATTGAAGACAGGCTTCGATCGCAGGCGATACACCCCAGAGAATGCATGGAAAGAGGGAGCCGCAACGATGATCGCATTGTTAATGTCAACGAAAATGATTCGGCCAAAACGATGGCTGGCTGCTGTCATTACTACGCTTTTGACTGCTTCCACGGCCTGCGCTGACGTCAAGGTGCCGAACATCTTCGGCGATCATATGGTCTTGCAGCAGGGACAAAAGAACAAAGTCTGGGGCCAGGCAGCCGCGGGAGAAGCAATCACTGTCTCGATCGACAAGCAGACCCAAAAGACGACCGCGGAAGCGGACGGCACCTGGAGTGTCTGGCTGGACCCCTTAGCCGTGGGTGGTCCCTACGAATTGACCATCAAGGGCAATAACGAAATCAAGATCACCGACATCCTGGTCGGTGAAGTCTGGATCTGCTCGGGCCAGTCAAACATGCAATGGTCCGTCAAACAGTCCAATGATCCCGACCTGGAAAAACTCACGGCAAAATTCCCCAAAATCCGGATGATCAATTTTCCGCAGACCGGTTCACAGGAAGTGATCTGGAGTCACGACAAGTCCACTTGGAAAGTTTGCACTCCCGAGAATGTCGAAGGCTTTTCAGCGGTTGGCTACTTTTTCGCGCGTCAACTTTACCAGACATTGGATGTCCCCATCGGCATGATCAACAATGCCTGGGGTGGATCGGCGTGCGAAGCCTGGATTCGCCGCGATCTGCTGAACGCCAACGAGAAATACAAGCTGCTCATGGATCGCTGGGTTGATGACGAAGCCAAGCTCCCACCCTTGATCGACAGCCTGACCGCAAAAATAGATAGCCTTTCCAAAGGAGCGGAATTAAATGCCGAACAGAAGAAAGAGTTGGAACGTTTGACGGAAGAACGGAAGGGGATGATAGGAAAACTGAACGGCAATTCTCGTCCGGCAAATATCTACAACGGAGTGCTCAAATCGCATCTTGGCTACGGCATCAAAGGGGCGATCTGGTATCAGGGTGAAACCAACGCCGAACGAGCCTACCAGTATCGCGACCTTTTTCCCTTGATGATCAAGAGCTGGCGCGACGAATGGAAGCAGGGAGACTTCCCGTTCTATTGGGTTCAACTGGCCGATTACAAGGACGAGACGCCGCAACCGGCTGAAAGCAGTTGGGCAGAACTGCGCGAGGCACAAACGATGACCATGTCGCGTCTCAAAAACACCGGACAGGCGGTGATCATCGATATCGGCGAGGGCAAGGACATTCATCCCAAGAACAAAGTCGACGTCGCGCGTCGTCTGGCACGGTGGGCTCTCGCCAGGGATTACGGGATCAGCATTCCCTACCGCAGCCCTCAAATCCAATCTGTCGAGTTCAAAGGCAACAAGATGATCCTGACGTTCAATGGTCTCGACGGTGGTTGGCGGCCATTCGACGTCAAGGAGCCCCGTGGATTCTCGATCGCAGGCGAGAAGACCGATTTTGTCTGGGCGACCGCCAAAATTCTGCCCGACAACACGATCGAAGTTTCCAGCGAATCGATCACAGCCCCCATCGCCGTCCGCTATGCCTGGGCCGACAATCCCGATGCGAACATGTTCAATGGTGCAGGATTGCCATTAACACCATTTCGTACAGACACTCGACCCGGCAAAACGATCAACAATCATAAATAGTAGATCAATACAGAGAGTCGCCTGGATTCAAGGCATCTGCTATCTTCGTCTGTGCACCGTACGGGTGGTCGGACGGGCAATTTTTTGACATGCGAGCAGCCGTCATCCGACGGCATCGGGGTCACGGACGACAAGCGGAATTGCTATGAAAACAGATGAGCTTCGCGAGAAATATCTCAGTTTTTTCGAGTCCAAAGGGTCTGTCCGTCGACCGACCGATGTGCTGGCCCCCAAGAACGATCCGACCGTGCTGTTCACTCCGGCGGGAATGAACCAGTTCAAGAACCAGTTCCTGGGCATTGGTCCGATCGACTTCACGCGGGCGACAACTTCGCAAAAGTGTTTGCGAACGGGCGATATCAGCAATGTCGGGGTGACCGCCTATCACCACACGTTTTTTGAGATGCTGGGCAATTTCTCGTTTGGCGACTACTTCAAACGCGAAGCCATTCATTGGGCGTGGGAATTTCTCACCGACAAATCCTGGTTGGGCCTGGACCCGACACGACTGAATGTCACCGTGTATCTCGACGACGAAGAGGCGTTTGACATCTGGAACAAGGAGATCAAACTTCCTGCCAATCGGATCTCACGCGAAGATGAAGCGGAAAACTTCTGGCCGGCGTCGTCTCCTTCGCTGGGACCCGACGGCGTTTGCGGTCCGTGCAGTGAAATCTATTATCTTCCGCCCGGCGCATCGAAAACGGTCGAAATCTGGAATCTGGTGTTCACGCAATTCAACCGCGTCGGTCCGCCGCCAGACAATCTGCAACCGCTGCCCAAAAAGAACATCGATACGGGCATGGGACTGGAACGTTGTGCATCAACCCTGCAAGGCGTTCTCAGCAATTTCGAGATCGACATTCTCAAGCCGATCTGTCAGGCGGCGGGCGATGTTGTGGGCGTCAAATACGAATACTCCGCGCCCGAGGGACGTGCACTTCGCCGGATCGCCGATCACGTGCGCGCCTGTTCGTTCGCATTGCACGAAGGCTGCGGACCCGGGCCCGAAAAAGAGAATTACATCGTTCGACTACTGCTGCGTCGCGCCTCGATGGAGGGCTTCTTGCTCGGCAAACACGAACCGTTCTTGTCGCAGCTTGTTCCCATCGTCGCGGAAATGATGAAAAACCCGTACCCGGAATTCGGGAAGACGGTGCATGCCGTCCAGAACGGAATCCTGGAAGAAGAAAAGCAGTTTCTGCGCGTCGTCGAATCGGGAATCGGACGGTTCCACAAACTGGTCGAACATGCGAAGAAAGAAGATTCACGCATCATTTCGGGTGACGCGGCGTTCGACCTGCATCAAACCGATGGTTTCTTGATCGAACTCACCGAAGCCCTGGCTGCGAACGAGGGGCTGTCGGTTGATATGACTCGCTTTAACGAGTGTAAAGAACAGCACAAACAAACCAGCGGTCGCGGCGCGTTTGCGAATTCCGTCATGTCGGCCGGACCGCTCGACACACTTCGCAAAGGTGGCGGAACGAAATTTCTGGGATATGACTCGACCGGTGCCGAAGCGGAAGTTGTCGGAATCATCGCCGATGGACAATTGGCGAAATCGTTCGAAAAGAGCGCCGTTCAAATTGCCGTCGTATTGAATCGGTCACCCTTCTACGGTGAAGCCGGCGGTCAAGTTGGCGATACCGGAACAATCCGCGGCGCGGGAGTCGAATTTGAGGTCCACGATACGCAGCGTGATGGCGAACTGCTGGTCCATATCGGCATTCTGAAATCTGGTAAGCTGTCCGTCGGCGCGACAGTTCACGCGGATGCCAATTCCTCGCGACGCGCGGGCATCCGCCGCGCCCACTCGGCCACTCATATTCTGCACCACGCCTTACGAAAATATCTGGGCGAGAATGCCACTCAACGCGGCTCAAAAGTTCAGGAAGACGAACTCCGTTTTGACTTTGCGCACGCCAAAGGATTGACGCACGAAGAACTCGTCAAAATCGAAGACGAAATCAATGTCCGCATCGCGGACGGTGCACCCATCGAAACGCGTTTAATGCCGATCGCCGAAGCCCGGAAATTGGGCGCGATGGCGCTGTTCGGTGAGAAATATCCTGATCATGTGCGCGTCGTCAGCATGGGCGACTTCAGCCGCGAACTTTGTGGAGGCACTCATCTGGCCAACACGGGACAAGTCGGCCTTTGCCGGTTGATCCGTGATGAACTGGTCGCCGCAGGAGTGCGCCGCATCACCTGTTTCACGGGTCCAAAGGCGTTGCATCGAATTCGCGAAACGGATGACCTGGTCAAACATGCGGCGGCTTTACTGAAAGCCCCGCCCGACGAGCTGCCTCGCAAGATTGAGGCGCTCCAGGCGGAACTTCGAGACACCCGGAAGGAACTCGCAAAATATACGGTCGCGTCATTGGCCGATGCGGCCGGTCAACTGGTCGCGAAAGCCGAAACGATCAACGGTGTGAAACTGATCGTTCATAATGCGGCTGGCTGTCCACGCGAATCATTGAAGGAATTTGTCGACCGGATTCGAGAAAAAGCGCCGTCAGTGGCAATCCTGCTCGGACTTGTCACAGATGATAAGGTTGCGTTCATCGCGAGCGTGAGTAAGGACGTGCTGGTTTCGAAAGGACTGAACGCGTCGGATTGTGTGAAGACGGCAGCAAAAATCTGCGGCGGAGGAGGAGGAGGCCGACCCGATATGGCAGAAGCCGGTGGCAAAGATCCGTCGAAAATTGAAGAGGCATTGGCCGCGGGAGCCGCGTATTGCCGGGAAAAGCTGGGGAAGTAAGGGGGCTCGTGATAGGGCGTTTTGGTGAAAGATCGATCGATGCGGATTTGGATTGATGGAGACGCGTGCCCAGGAGAGATCAAAGAGATCCTCTTTCGGGCCGCGGTTCGAGCAAAAATCCCTCTGACGATCGTCGCTAACCAGCCAATGTCGATACCACGTTCAGAGTTCATTACCCTGCTCACCGTGCTTTCTGGATTGAACGTGGCCGATCAAAAGATCGTCGAGCTCGTCGATCCCACTGACATCGTTGTCACGGCCGACATTCCCCTGGCGGCACTCGTCGTCGAAAAGGGAGCGATCGCCATCGATCCGCGTGGGGAGTTGTATACGGAAGAGAGCATTGGCGAACGTTTGACGATGCGAAACCTGATGGACGGACTTCGCGGCGGCGGATTGATTTCCGGCGGCCCAGCTCCGTTTCGCTCAACGGATAAACAAGTCTTCGCCAATCAATTAGATCGTTTATTGACGAAACGCCGCTCGAAATAGGAATCAGTCGTCCGTCAAACCGCGAAGGGACTCAATGCAAACGATTGGTGTCGGAATGATTGGCAGCGGTTTCATGGGTTTGACCTATAGCGAGGTGATCGCCCGCCACGCGCAGGGTTGTCAATTGGTTGCCATCGCCGGAGGACGTCGAGCCGCGCAACTCGCGACGGATTACGGCGCTTCGCTGGAGACGTCGGTTGATGCCCTGCTTGCCCGTGACGACATTCACGCCGTCGTCCTGGCAACCCCTGATGTGAATCGTCTCGAGTTGACCCTGAAAGCCGCCGCGGCGGGAAAACATGTGCTGGCTGAAAAGCCAATGGCGCCCACGGTGGCGGAATGCGACCAGATGATCGCCGCTTGTTCGGTAGCCGGGGTGAATCTCGCCGTGGTCAAAACCGAACGATTCCGAAAGATCACGCAGAAGGCAAAACAGTTGATCGACGATGGAATCCTCGGACCATTACAGATGCTGCGGACAGTCTCCGCGTTCCCATTGCCGCTGGCACGGCAACTGTTTGACGAACGGGCCTGGATGGCCGATCCCAGGGGCGGCGGCCTGTTTATGGGGATGGCATCACACAATACCGACTTCCTGCGTTGGTTGACCGGTCGGAATGCCGTCAAAGTGTTTGCCCAGGCAACGACCTACAGTGACATCGCGGGGCCTCCGCTTTCCGTGATGGCGCAGATCGTCTTTGAAGGGAACATCATGGCGCAGATGTGGATCACGGCAGAACTGCCCAATCCGAGTCTTCCCAGCAGCGAGGTTCGATTCCAGGTCTTCGGTCGCGATGCCATGTTCGATCTGGAAAACTTTGAGTACCTTGATGTCGGTAAAGGGGACAAGTGGGAACGCGTTTACACTCCAGAACGATTCGATTACTTGAAAGAGCCGAAGTCACCGATTCGGCTGTATCCACATATCGGCGTGATCCAGGAATTCATCGACAGCATTCGCGAAGAGCGGCCGCCACGCGTCGGCGGAGTGGAGGGTCGCGCCGCGGTCGAGATCTGTGAAGCGTGCCTGATCTCTGCCACGACAGGCGAAGCCGTTTCATTGCCTTTATGAGCTTCAAAGCCGGTTCGCAGCGTCGAGGACCATCATCATCTCAACGGCCAAAGATTCACCAAATGTCTGTCCTCTCACCTGGCCCCAACAGCGACGAAATCTGATCCTGTTCGCAGCCTGTACTGGTACGCAGTATCTGGCCGCTCCCGTGCTCTATGTCGGCATCACTCAGGCTTCGTTGTGCGATCACCTGGGCGGCGATGCTCGCACGTCGAATCTTCCGGGTACGCTGTTCTTTGCCATGACGGCGATGCCAGCCTTATTAGCTTGGTTGTCACCGCGGGTTTCGTCGCTCAAACGGAACCTCGGCCTGTATTACGGTGCGTCGGCATTGATGATGGCGAGCCTCGCGGTGACCCTGGCCGCGCCGGTCTCCAATCAAGTTAAGCTGGCCATGGTCGTCTTACAGGGAGGTGTTTCAGGCGCGGTCATGCCGGCGGCCATCGCACTGTTGTGGGAAGTCATGGGACGGGGATCGGATGAATCGCGACGCGGGTTGGCGCTCAGCATGGCCTTCGGCGCAGGCCCACTGCTGGCTGTTGCCGGATCGTTCGGTCAGACCGCTCTGCTGGGCGGCAACTTGTTCGGACTGAAATTCGCCGGGCTCGACTACCCGATGAACTTTATCATTCTGTTCGCAGCCGGTGTACCCGTCATGGGACTGGCGGCGATCTTTGCGCAGTTCTTCGTCATTCAACCCGTCGAGAACGAACAGAAACGCGAACCGGTCTCGGCAGTGATCGGATTGCTGATTGGCCTTCCGCTGCTGCTTGCAGCAGTGGCATTCATGCAGATTTCCACCATTCACACGCCGTTAGCGGCCGAAGTGTCATCATCAACGACCTCGCTTCAGGGAGCTTTTTTTCGTTATGCGGGATATTTGTGTGCGGTCGGATCGGCGCTGTCATTCATTTATCATTTTCGCGAGATCTTTCAGCAGCGTGTCCTGCTGATCGCCACGCTGGTGACAGTGCTGGTGTATGCGGGAAATGTCATTCCATCCAATATGAACCTCTATTCTTCCGAGGTTCTGGGTGACATCCCCGAGAAATATGCCGGCGTTCAAAACATGCTGCGATTTGGTTTTAAAGTGTTTGCCGGGGTTGTATTGGGCTGGGTTCTGACGCGCACAAATCCCAAAGTGGGTATCCTCGCGACATCGTCAATCTTCCTCGTGGCTCTGATCTGGGCGATGCTGGTGACCGGTCCCTGGTACCTGGTGGCATTCGGGATTCACGGAGCAGGAGAATTGGTCGGTGTGTATGCGCCGAACTATATTGTCTCTGCGTCGCGGTCAGACCAGTTGCGTCGCAACATGGCGTTTGTGACGATGCTGATGGTCCCGGCCGCACCTGCGGGATATTTGTATGGAGCAATCGTTGATGCTGTGAAACAGTCGGGATGGACAGCGTTCGGGATGAATAGTACGTCGCTGGGGTTCCGGCTGAGTTTTCTGGTCTGCGAGCTTTTGATTCTGAGCGGCATTATCCTGGCAATCAGGATGCTGCCCGCCAGACCAAGGCCAACTTCATCGACGATGAATCCCGGGTGATTCAAGACGTTTGATCAACTGCGATGACAACTCTTGAGGAACTGTGCTTCCAAACGTTGTATAAAGTTCGTGGCCACAATGGGGCGGTAGCCCCTGCGAACCGCCTGTGGCGGCTTTCAAGGAGTTGCAAATTGCCTTCACTCAAGATTCTCGGCACCGGTCGGATCGACGAACGCGATTCGGCATTTCCCCAGGCGGTGCAGCTTCCTGACGGAGATCTTCTTTGTTCGTTCAGTGTTGGCGGGGGGCAATACGTACGCGGCGGAAGCGACCTGGCACGATCGACTGACGGCGGCCTGACATGGCATGTGGAACGACAATTGTTGGCGCCTTCCGACGATCCCCCGTCGGCGAATGCGATGAAGCTCAGCATTTCGTCGGATGGCAAGACGATCTATGCCTACGGGACGCGTTATTGGGCCAATCAACAAGACCGATTTGGCGAACGACAAGGCGAATCCGTGTTCTGCAAATCAATCGATAACGGTCATACCTGGTCCGAAGTGCACCGGATCCCCATGCCGGACTGCCCCATCGAAGTCTCGCATGCCATTCGTCCGCTCGCTTCCGGCAGACTTCTGGCGCCGGGAGCTTTGCTGGCGGACAAGCAACGGTTGGGCGAAGAGGTTTTCGTCGTTGTTTCCGAGGATGGCGGCAAAACGTGGCCAAACCGTCACACGGTTTTTCGCGACCCGCAAGGGAAACTCGGATTCTGGGAACAAAAAATTGTCGAGACCTCGCCAGGAACAGTGCTGGCCACCGCGTGGACGGTGACGCTGGGCGAGTACCGTGATCAAGAGAATCATTTCTGCATTTCGCACGACAACGGATCGACGTGGGGGCCGCATTATTCGACGGGGATTCAGGGACAGACGCTGTCGACACTGCCACTGGGCGGACACCGCCTGCTGGCGCTGTACAACCGCCGCTACGGCCAGCAAGGAGTCGTGTGGGCGCTCGCGACGTTTACCGAGACCGGATGGACGGTTGCGAAGGATGGCCTGCTGTACGACGCACGTGGATTTCGCGATGGCCCCGACTCGGGAGCGACAGGCGTCGACGAACTCGCAAGTTTTCAGTTTGGTTTTCCGACAGCGATTCGACTGACCGATGGAACCATCCTGGTGACGCACTGGTGCGTGGAACAGAACGTCTGCGGCATCCGATGGACGAAGGTGGCTGTCGATTGGTGAATCAACGCGTCAACCTTATCGAATCTGCCGCGTCATCTTCTGTGTTTCCAAAGACCATTCGCGAATCGTGCCATCCAGGCAGCCACAGATCAGCTTTGTATCCGAATCTGCCAAAATAATGTTCCGCACCAGAGCCGTGTTTCCATTCAACACGAGCGGTGACTCCGGGCTACTCGTCCAATCCCAGATTCGAATTTCCCTGTCAAAACCGCCGACGATCAATCGATTTCCATCCGCTGAGAGCGCCATGACGCGTGTGAACAGTGTTTCGTTTTTTAGCTTCCAAAGTTGTTCACCGCTCTCTGTATCAAAGAGAGAGATCATTCCCCCATGATCGGCGACAGCGAACCGTCGATTGTCCCGCGACCACGCTGCGCAGCTCGCGCGTTCGTCAATCTTTGCCGACGCAACACGCAATGCTCCTGTACGAACATCGAATATCAGAACGTCTCTTTCTTCCGAGACAATCAGCAGGCTTCGTCCATCGGGAGACAGCCGGTTGGTGTACACGAACTGTCCGAGTTTGTATTCGCAGCGAGTTGGTTCGATCGACGTCAGGTCCCAAACAACCACCCGACCTGCATGGGAAATGAACATTGCCAGTGAACCATCCATGGAAATGTGCACATCAGCAGTGGAATGATCGCGGGTACTGATTTCCTCGTACAACAAAACGTCATCCAGGCGCGTGATCTCGACTCCATGGTACCACAAAACTCCATCGCCCCATTCTGTCAACGTAATTGTGGTCGAGCCAGTTTCGGATATTTCAATCGATCTGAAATCCAGCGGGGTCGCTTTGTTAGAGACACGACAACCATCGAGCGAGACTTCTTCGACTTTCTTGCCCCACGTCTGGACCAACAACGATTGGCGATCTCGATCCAGTGCGATCGCCAGGACAGGTTCGCTATGATTACACAGCGTCTCCTTCTTCTTCGCTGAATAGTGCTGCCGTATAATGGCATTCGTCTGACACATCAAGGCGAAGGCCACGGTGCCAAGCAAGCCAACAACGAGTATCTCGCGCAGCGCTCCGACATAGAGAAATCCATTTCGCCCGGTCCGACATGAACCGGGATTATTCGAGCGACGACGAAATTGCATGGGAGATCCTTTTGTTCGCACAGTGGCCCGATCACATCGGTGACGGTCTGCGCAAAGCGATCACAGTTCATCGCAGAATGCATGCCGATTCCATGTTAAGATTTCCGAAGAATCTCACATGAGTGCGTCAGCAATAGACTTTGATTCATGATGAACGCGATAATACATTGTGGCAGTCTCATGACGTTCGGAATTCCGTAACCAACGATCCGGCAGGAGTGCCGTGAGTTTGTGCGATATTCAGAGCAAAATTCTCTGAATTGGGACCATTACAAGTCGAGTCCCGGCGCACCGTGATCAATCCGTTGAATCTTTAACTTAATCGGGTCACGTTAAAAACTGATGAACGATGTGCAAATTCTGGATCGTTGAATTGATGTTCTCGTTCCCAAGTTCCGCTTAGGAACGCACATCTTCGAAGCTCCGCTTCGCGAATCGCCGCCCGGTATCGATCGTGATTGACGCCAGGCAGAACTTGGAGGAGGCTCGTTTCCAAGCGGAGATTGGGAACGAGAAAACGAACGTTGGCGCGCCGGGACTGGCCGGAATCACACCTGATCGGCATTAGCTGCCTGAACTGAAAAGCGACTTCGTATTTTTTGTCGTTTTGAAGCCTCAACACACGACTTTTGGGTGAACTCATAGCCTCAGCGGCCGCGAGCATGTGATAGAAAGAGCTGCACAAAACTTGCGTCGATGGCTTCACGCACAGACCGCTTTTAAGCCGGGTTTGTCTGGTGATCGCGCCTGTTGCGTCTGAAGGTTGTCGACATGAAATCGAAGGAACTCGTCATCTGTGGATTGAAGGCCGTGCGGTCACGCTTTGAAATCGATTCCAATTCCGTGAAACGACTGTTCTTCAACAGAGCGACGGCGCCTGCGGTTGGCGATCTGTGCAGTTGGATGGCGCAGGAACACCTTGTCTACCGCTGCGTTGAATCCGACGAACTCGAACTTATTTCGGGATCAATCCATCATGGTGGGATTGTCGTCGTTGTCGAATCTCCGGAACTTCGATCACCAGAACGAGACGAAATCCGTGACTGGGCCAATCGTGGCGAGACAATTCTGGTGTTGGATCGAATCAGCAACGTCCACAACCTGGGTGCCATCATTCGGACGGCCGCGTTTTTCGGCATCACAAAACTGATCCTGCCCGATCATCCTCAAGCCGCTATACCGACGGAGGCGACGTATCGCGTTGCGGAAGGTGGTTTGGACCATCTTGACGTGTTCCGCGTTGATCATCTTCCCGCGTTCATACACGAACTCCGCAGATATTACTTCGTCATCGGGGCAGCAACGCATGGTGGCGACCCCAGTTTGCAGATGGCCAGCGACCGGCCGCGAGCACTCGTTTTGGGCAACGAAGAACAGGGACTCGCACCTGAAGTGGCAGCAGTCTGTGACGTGTGCGTCACAATTCCAGGGAGTCACCGCGTGGAATCGCTGAATGTTTCCGCCGCTGCAGCCGTTTTGCTGTGGGAACTGATGCGAATTCCGACATCGCCCGATCGAAGCAATAAAGACATGCCTGACCGCACATCAACCCGCGGCAATCGACAGGGAATGAGGCGTGATGAGAGTTCGTAGCCTGACTCTCCGAGTCGGGCAGTTTTGCCGCGGCAAGCGAGGACGCGATTGACGCCTGAAAGTCACATGATTGTCAAAATTTTTCGATTTTAACGAATCAAAGGCTTAATCCGAATGAATCAAGGTCAAGTAGTAGAGTCAGTCGATTGTACCTGCACCGGAGCCTTTCACTTTTTAGAGTGACGGCCAAATTCGCCGATAGAGGCGATGGGATGTGGTGCTCGAGCAATCATGCGGCTTGTTGGAATCCGCGGGAGGTATCAATTGCGACGGATCGCGACACGCAAATGTGCGTGTTTTGGCTCAAGCATGTGACGACGAATGGCCGATTCAGTCAACAGGCTGGATCGCTACCGTTGCGCACTTGCGGACACCCATCGTGACCCGAAACTTTGACACGCCGTTCTGACAGGGATTAAGGGACAGATCGATGAGACACGCAGCCTGGATGGTCTTAGCGAGTATGCTGGCACTCGCGGTGGACACACGAGTCGAAGCCTCGTATTGCGGGGCGGCCAGTTACAAGTGTTGCCCGTCTGCGTCCTGTGCCCCCTGTGGCGATTACTGCGCAGCAAAAAGCTGTTGCGGGACCTGCTACCGAACCGTTCGTGAAACAGTCTACGAACAGCAGACCGTGAACTGCTGCCGTACTGTTTACGAGCAGTGCACCGAGCAAGTGCCAGTCACCTGCACACGAAACATCCACGAAACCTGCTATCGCGACGAGTGTTACACTGTCTGCAAACCAGTCTTCCAGACCTGCTATCGCGACGTCTGCTGCACGGTTCGCAAGCCCTGTATTCAGACCTGCTATCGTGAAGTTTGCTGCACGATTCGCAAGCCGTGCTTCCAGACCTGTTATCGCGACGTCTGCTGCACAGTTCGCCGGCCGTGCGTCCAGACCTGCTATCGCACGGTCTGCTGCAACGTCTGCAAGCCCGTTTGTGAAACCCGTTACCGACAGGTTCAGTGCACCCGCTACCGCACTGAAACCCAAACCTGCTACCGCGACGTTTGCTACACAACCTGCAAACCGGTTTGTGAATCGAAGCAAGTTCCCTTCTGCACAGGGGAATGGGTCACCGAAACGAAGCAGGTGCCAGGACCGGTCTGCAACCGATGCGTCTGCGATCCTGGAACCTGGGAATGGGATCCTTGCTGCTGCCGCTGCTGCTACAAGCCCGGTTGCTGCCGTACGGTTTGCGAACAGACCTGCCGCACCGTTTGCTGCCGACGCTGGTGTCCACGCACGGAAATGCGAACGGTCACCTGCACGCGAATGGTCCAGGAAGTTCATCACTGCCAGCAGCCTTACACCGTCTGCCGACAAGTTCCAGAGTGCTACGTGAAACAGGTTCCCTACAACTGTGTTCACTGGGAACAATACACCATCACAAAGCAAGTTCCTTACACGACTTGCACATGGACCTGCGAAACCGTCACGAAACGAGTGCCCTACACGACCTGTTCGTGGACCTGCGAGACCATCCGCAAGACGGTACCTTACACCACCTGCTCGTGGACCTGTGAGACTGTCACGAAGCGAGTTCCTTACCGAACCTGCACAATGACGCAGCAAGTTTGCACTCGCAAAGTTCCTTACACAACCTGCCGACAGGTGTGTGAGACGAAGATGGTAACGAAGACCTACTGCACACCACGCAAAATCATGGAAACCAAAGTGATTTGCGTTCCCCGAGTGGTTTGCCGCCAGGTGCCAGTACAGACAGCCTGCTCCCCTGCTCCTTGCGCTGGTGGATGCGTCTCTGTTCCTGGTACGACCTGCGGTCAGTAATCCGGTTTGGCTGACAATTTAAGAATCTGAATTCAGAGGTGACTTTCCACAGGTCGCCTCTGAATTCGTTCTTTGACACAGACTTTTTAGACGGCCGAGCCTTGTAGCCCGACGCGCGAGCAAGAGATCTTATGATTTCAAATGGCGAACGAGACAAAATCCCTCGCTCGCACATCGGGCTAATGAATAATTCGGGTTAGACTTTGCACACGTGGCCGTGAACGTAGAGGTCGTGATCGAGGATTTCGATCATTGGATTATCAAGCGATGGTTTGCCGGGAATCGAATCCAGGCCGCGTCCGGAAATGGGTGTCATCGCTCCGCATCCACCGACGAGTTTTGGTGCGATGAAAACGTGGACCTCGTCAATGAGTTTTTGATCAAAGAAGGTCCCGAGTATTCCGCTGCCGCCTTCGACCAGCACGTTCGTCAGCCAGCGACGCCCCAATTCTTCCGCCACTCTTTCCAGCGCAGGATGTCCGTCCAAATCAGACTCGATGACGACCACTTCAACGCCCGCAGCGCGCATTGCCTCACACCGTTCGCTCGGCGCCGCTGGTGTCACAATGACAAGGACTGGAACCTGCGCCGCCGTCTGAACCAGTTGTGATGCCAGTGGCAGCCGCGCCGATGAATCGACGACGATTCGCAACGCGGTCCTGGGACCCGCGGGGCGGGCCGTCAGCATCGGGTCGTCGGCGAGAACCGTGCCGATTCCGACCAGAATCGCATCCATTCGTCCGCGCAGTTGATGAACGACGGCTCGCGATGCTGCATTGGAAATCCACCGGGAATCTCCCGTGTTCGCAGCAATTTTGCCATCCAGCGACATGGCCCATTTGGCGTGGAACCACGGCCGATGATTCGTCGTCAGTTGTACGAAGGGAGCGACAAGTTGCGTGGCTTCGCGTTCCAGCAAACCGATCTCGACATCGATCCCCGCATTTCGCAGCTCGCTTATTCCACCCCCGTCAACATGAGGGGCCGGATCGCGTGTCGCGACAAAAACTCGTCGGATACCCGCGGCGATCACCGCTTGTGAACAGGGAGGCGTCTTTCCGAAGTGACAGCAAGGCTCCAACGTGACGAACAAGGTTGCACCACGCGCCGCGTCTCCGGTGGCCGACAGCGCATGAATCTCGGCATGCGGTCCGCCGAACTTTTGATGCCAGCCCTCGCCGAGCATCAGTCCCGAATCGTCGACGATTACGGCACCAACGGCAGGATTCGGCTCAACGCTTCCAAGCCCTCGCCTGGCCAATTCCAACGCACGCCGCATCGTCGCCTGGGCGATTTCCTGAGGAAAGGTCATTGTCTGGTCACTCTTCAAGGCGAGCGGGGGATATGAATCCCCTGATTCTTTTTCTGTTGAATATCTGCGTATTTGGGGTCGGGCGTTTGACAGAAGGCGGCCCGACTCGGACCCCGGCGCGCCGGGACGAAGACGGAGTCAGGCTACGTTTGTCATTGTCTATTGTCCTGGCAGCCACAGCTTGCTTCCGCCTGCTGGGACAGGTTCGGCAACGTTCGGGTTCCAGACGGGGCTGGTTGCTGAGACACCACTCGCCAGCATCACATCGAGCGATTCCCACGGCGACGGGACTCCGAAGTTTTGCAGCATCTGTTCGATGTGCGGACGAACCTGGGGAACTTTCGGCGCGTAGTAATTGACGAATCGACTGAGCAACACTTTGAGTTGCGGATCAGCGGGGTCTTCGAGTCGCGTGCCGAGTTCTGCCATGTCCCACGCCCACGCATGCTGAAATGCCGTCTTCCCTTCAGGAACGGGAAGGTTCCTCCCCCTATCGATCCACGATAATGCTTCGTCTCGGCGTCCTTCACCCGCGCTGATTTCGCACAACGCGCGGAAGATCCGTGCGAGGTCGAACTGCGCTGAACATTCGGGTCTATCGAGCGCCACTTTCAGGACTTCATACAGGGTCTCATCATGGCGGATCAGCATGGATCGATTGACGACTGTGACCAGTTGCTGATCATTCAATTTGTCAATTGGCACACGATGCAACTGCATGATCGAAAGACCACCCAGATTTGTCTCGTCGGTGACATTCAGGCTCGGTAACGGCGAAATTTCGAACCGCGCGAACAGTTTTTTGAGTCCGATCCCCTTGTCACGCCGCAGCGCTGCGGCATCCAGTGCGTAGATCGCACCCAGCAATGGAATTCGTTGTGATTCGTCGCCAACCGCCTGCAACGGCGTCTTGCCGTCGAGCGCACGTAGCGGTTGATTTGGCCATTTCTCGTCGACGATCTGCTTCCAGAATTGTGAAAACAGCTCACGTCGCCGCACTAATGGTATTCGATCGGACAAATACCAGTTGATTTCAAGAATCTGGGATTCGGCGGGGATCGCACCCGTCACTTCGGGTTGGGCGACATCCGTTCGCCATTCGAGTAACTCACCGGCGGCGGCGGCCAATCGCGACTTGGCATCGTCGAGAGCAGCCCCGCGAGGCCCGGCGATCATCAGCGTTGCAGGTCGGTTGGTTTTCGAATTGGCGTCAAAAATCGAAACCTGGCCAATGATCCGCGGAATGTTATCGATCGTCAGTTGATTGAAATCGGTCTCGTTGGAATCGACATTCAGGACCAGGTACGAAGCGACAGCGGCCTCCTCGTCATTTTCCAACTGTGGCACTTTGATCCGCGCGGTGCGCGGTAGACCATCCAGAACGGTCAACAATCGAGACACCGACTGGACGTGCCCCTGGTAAACACATTGATCGATAACATTGGTTGTTGTCTTCTCGTCCAGCAATTGGGCAAGTGTTTCACACTCGACGGCCAGTCCCAGATCGCCGTACTGCCGCGCAGCGCGATGCAATGCTTCGGCGGCGTTTTTTTCGTCTCCATCCCAAGCGCGGCACAGCCCTACCGAATGCCAGAGTTCCGCCGATTCGGGAGTGGCGTTCGCGAGCGTCGTAAAGACATCTGCCGCGATGCTCCAGCAACCCACAGCCGCGTATTTCTGCCCCTTGCGAACTTCCTGCTGAACTTGATCGGAACCGGTGATGCTCGGGAGTTGATGCGAACCACGTAGCGGGTAAGGAATCTCGTCGGCTCCGTCCAGTTCCAGCAACTGAACGAACAATTGTTGACGTCGCTCTTCAGGTGCCAGCCGCAGTGCCAGCGCCAGATGTTCCCGCGCTGCCATCATGTGGCCACGAGACGCGTGTGCGGCAGCCAGTGACGACGCGAGATCGCTCACGAGCGCAGGAAGCTTTTTGGCGCTTCGCTGGAAAGCACGGTGCAGCGCACGCTTCGCGTTCTCAAATCCTTCGGCCTGAACCATCGCCGCCGCATACAAAACGATCGCCAGTTCGTTGTCGGGATGTTCTTCGAGAACTCCCTTCAACAGGTCGCGAGCCGCCGTTCCTTCACCGAGGTCGAGCAGCAACATTCCTTGCGTGGTGCCAATCCAGGCATTGGCGGGATGTTTCCGGGCGAGGATTTCGAGTTGTTGCACTGCCACGCGCGGTTGATTGCCTTCCATCAATCGAATGATGCGGTCCATCTCATCGGCGATGGCGTGACAACAGAATTTGAACTTCTTTCCACTACCACACGGGCACGGACTGTAAATATCAATGGACATATGCGACGTCCCTTCCACCAGCGAGCGACTGAATACATTAAAATCTCGCCCGCCTGACGTCAGGCAACGCCTGCGCCATTTCAATGCCGTTTGACGGACGAGAATATCGATCGAAACTGCTGAACAAACCGCTTCCACGAGAGGCCAAAGCCGTTTCGCGGAAGCAAGTCAGTTTAGCAGAATCCGCCTCGTTTGACAGGCAGACCAAAGTCCCACAAGCGCGTGAGCGCTTCCAACAAAAATGTGGCGTCCCGCGAGCCTAAATCAAGAGCGTCTAACCCATGTTTCAACGCGACACGTGGTGCGACCCGCACTAACGCCAGGAAGGAATTGTAGCGTCAGTCCAGTTCGTGGAATCAAGCAGCGGTTTCTGGGAACTCGTGGATCGAATTTTGACATCGTCCAGTTCGCTGTCGTCAACGTCCAAGTCGGCGGTCTTGGAACGAAAATCACCAACCGGCGGTAGATCGTCGTCCGAATCCTCGACGACTTGAACCGGTTTCTTGCGTTGTCGCCGGGTGTGTGCTGCGACATCCGCCGAGGCCAGCGCGACTTTCACGACCCGACTGGTTTCGTATTGCCGATCATTGGCTGTCGTATATTGCACTTGAACGACGAGGTCGGTGTGCTGCGCCGCCTCTTCCAGAGGTAAGGTGAATTGAAATCCGGAATTCGCAATTCCACGCGTCCACTGTTTTCGGCATTCCTCGGCCGAAAAACTCCAGTGCCCCAGTTCTCGTTCTGAATCAGGAAGCTGTGGATCGAGCAGAGTCAACTCGACGTCACCGGGGACATTGATTGGTTCATTGTCGCGATCAAACGGAGCAAACTGGACGACAACGACATCATCGCCCGGTTGAGTGTCTTTGTTGATTCCACCACTTAGCAGTGAATAGATATGAACCTTGCTGATATCCGCTGGCATTCGAGCAACCCCGCCCGTTGGATGCGTTTCACCCAACTCGGCACGCAGACGATCTGCTTCCCGGCGAACTTGCTTGAGTTCGGCTCGCGTTTTCGCAACCTCTCGCTGTGACTCTGTCAGTTGCACGGATTGCTCGCGAATGCGAGCCTGCAAGACGTCCGAATTCATGCGGCTGGCACATCCGCAGACAAGCCAAGCCAACGTTAACGTCAGCACGCTTCGTTTCATGGTCGCCATCCATGGCAATTCTGTGAATGTCGATCGTCCTTGATGAACACGGCGCGGACGATAGCTCGAAACCCGAGATTTGACAACGGCAACTTGCCATCCTGCAGGCCCAGCGACCAGTTCACGCGACCGTCTGGCGCTGGCGTTTACCAGCGCAAGCGACGATTAACGGATCGCAGCATGACCTGTTCCAGAGCCTGGTCCCGTCCCAAATTGATCCATCCCGAAGGAGTATCCTGACCAACGACAGGATTCAGATCGCGCTGCAACGCACTATTATCAAGGAACGTTGCGCCTCCGACAGACGTCGCTGCCCGAGGCACATCTTCCAGTTCCTTGATCGCTTCGACTCCCACGAGAAAACCATCGGGTGCCGGAGTGAAGTGAATAAAAACCTTGCGGCGAATTGATTGGAACGTGCTTTCCACGCGAGCTCGAGTGCCAACGGAATCGGGATGCCACGGTTCAAGAATGCTGGCACCCGTCTTGTATTTCGTTTCGATCACGCCGCCCAACTTGTTTTCACGATCAATTTCGAACAGATAGTCATGCACGACGTCCACCGCTTTTTCCCAGGCTTCTTCTGGATTGTTAGCACGGACGTAAACCGGATTTGTGACCGGCGGTCCGTACTTATCCAACCCCACACAGCCTGTTACGGCGGAGGCCAAAGAGAGCGAAAGAATGAGTGAAATGGTTCGACGTGACATCGATGACCGAGTATTGGTTCAACGAACAAGAGGGGATCAGCAATCGAACCATAAGATGACAGAGACTTCGAAACGGCTCAAGATCGATTTGGGGGGGTTACCCTGCTTCGCCAATTTACCGCCATAAATTCAAATAGCCTCCAACGGATGTGACTCCGCTGGAGGCTATTCTATGAAAACGGCTCGGCTCATCACCGTCCGTGGGAGGGACAATTCGTTGCGACAAATCCACTTCCGCTGGTGGCTTCCAACCAGATCGCTTTCGCGAGGGCCGATCTGAACCAAATCATTAGTGAACTGGGCTTTGCGATACTGGAAACTATCGGCGAGCCGACCGTTTTTATATGAGCCAGAGATGGCTTCAAAATGGGTCTGCATGATCTGCAGGCATTATTTCAGGCACTGTCGGCAAACCCTGGCTGAACTACCCTATCTAGCAGACTTTCCTCGCTTCACAATTTTGACGGTCTTCTTCATTGCTTTCGTCTTCGCGCTTTTAGCGACACTCTTCTTCACTGATTTGGTTGCCAGCTTTTTGACGGATTTTTTCTTGGATATTGCTTGCACGGCTTTCGCTTTGGACGCCGAAGAACCATCGGACTTCTGGCCCCTGCTCGCCGGAGACTTTTTTGCTGCCGCTGGTCCGGCTGCTGATCGATTGGTGTTCGATTTGGCGTCCTGAAAGATCCGATCCCAACTGGAAGAAAACTTGAGCGATGAACCTGTATGGACCGTGTAACCCGTCATGCGACTGAACCCTTGCAGAAAGCCAAACTGATTTCCGTTCTGTTCGCTTTAGAATACCACCATCAGACGGGTTCGTCATCTCTCGTGGGACTCCAACGACGGTCAGTTTTGCAGTCCATATTTCTTCATCTTGTTGTACAGCGTCACACGGCTGACACCCAATTCCCTGGCGGTCTTCGTACGGCTGAAGCTGTTTTTGAACAACGTCTGTTCAATAATCTCTTTTTCATTCAAGGCAATCTGATTACCGAGCGTCCGGTCTTCCTGTTCCGAGGGAGCAACATTTGTCGTTTCGAAATTCGACAGGACAACGGATGGATCGTTCGTGGGACCGGCATTGCCGGACAAAATGTGTTGTGGCAAATGCGAGTTCAACAATCGTCCGTCGCGACAATAAATCACCGCTCGCTGAACCACGTGTTCGAGTTCTCGAACATTCCCCGGCCACGGATAGTTGATCAACGTACCGAAAACGTTCGGGTCGATCTCCTCGATGTGCACGCCATGCTTGATTGAGAACTGGCGAATGAACTTCTTCGCGAGCGGAATCACGTCCATTTTTCGCTGCCGCAAGGGCGGAATCACAAACTTCAACATATTCAGCCGGTAGTACAGGTCTGGTCGAAAACGTCCTTGTTCGACCAGTGGTTGCAGGTCGAGGTTACTCGCGACGACTAATCGCGCCTGACAGTGTTGCGTGAGATTCGATCCAACCGGTTCGAACTCTCCTGTTTCGATCACGCGCAACAATTTGACTTGTTGTTCTAATCCCAGGACATCAATTTCATCGAGCAGGATTGTGCCCCTGCGGGCGGCGAGGAACTTTCCTTCCTTGTCCTGATGGGCACTGGTGAATGATCCCTTCGAATGGCCGAACAGTTCGCTCTCGATCAATTCGTTGGGCAAGGCTCCGCAGGCGACCGGCAGAAATGGCTCGTGGCGTCTGGGCGAAACTTCGTGAATCAGCCGCGACAGATAGGTTTTGCCAGCACCGGTCTCGCCGATCAACAGAATCGTGACGTCGTGACGCGCTGCCACCTCGAGATCGAACAGCATCTGTTTGAGGTGGGGCGAATTTGTTTCATAGCGCCGACTGATGCCCGTAAGAACGCCGAGCGGTTGATCGTCGATGTGTTCAACGAACGATGGTACGCCTGGTTCATTGATGGTTTCTCGCATCACGGGCGACACTGCGGTCACCTGTTCCGATTCGGGAAAGAGTGAGCGGAAGGCCGAGAGAAGCGCCGCGCGATCGAGGTGCCCTCTGAGGTGCGTAATTTCCGTCATGGCCGCACAACGTTCCAATGTCTCAGGACAAATCTCCGGCGTCACCATCGCCAGCCGCATCTTGGGATGCCGTTCGTGAACGGTTTCGAGAATACGAGTCTCGTGGTGTCCGCCACTGGATGCCCGACGAAAATCAGCGACGAGGGCATCGGGCTCGATGTGACGCGCCAAATCGATCAGCTCTTCAATCGAATCGCAGGCACGAATCTCCGCTCGTCCCTGAAAGAGACCGGGGAGCTCGGAAGCCATGAGTTGATCACGACTGAGCACGACAATCATCGGCTTTGACATAACGTTCATCCCGTTTGCGCGAACGATCGGCCTCTTCGAGAAACAGTTCGAGCGTTGAGTCTGATTTCCCATCAGAATCGACGCCGGTGTTCCTTGGCAGACGCAACTGTCAACTGACGAACTGCGTCCCCAAACGGGAGTTAACAAATACAGTGCCAAGCGTTCGAGAATCGAAACATGAACGGCTCAACAAGCAGAACGTGAACGAGTTAAGTAACTTTGACATTTTTTCAAAGTGACAAGCCTCGCAAACAACGAGGCATTTCGGAAACAGGGGACCGCGTCACGTTGTCATTTGGCAACGTCGCGGGTTACCAAGGATTCTGGCGGGCCAGCCTTTCCAGCAGATCAGGATGGCAGATTGCCTCTCATGAACAGGCAAGCAGGTCGTGCAGCGCACTACCGAGTTCCGGGAATTGAAATTCAAACTGCTCGTCTTTCAGTCGCGTTGAAATCACGTACCGACCGCAGAGGGCCAATTCCGGGTCGGTACGCAAGAATAGCGGTGCTGCGATGCGAACCATCCACGAGAATGCTGGCAACCCGATGGGCATTCGGACTGCATGTCGAAGCTCTCGCATGAATTCCCGCGCAGAAACGGGATTGGGAGACGAGGAAATGTATGGTCCCTGCATTGTCGAATCAGTCAAAGCACGCTCAATCAGCCGATTCAGGTCCGTCTCATGAATCCAGCTCATTCCCTGTGAACCAGATCCGATCGTGCCGCCCAACCCGAGTCTGGCCAACACGCCGAGTCGCCCGAGTGCTCCGTTGCCCGCGCCGCGATTGCGACCGATGACAAAGCTTGTGCGGAGGATGACGGAACGTTGCGAAGTCAGCACACTGGCGCGGAATTCCTCTTCCCAGGCCTTGGCAACGAAAGGCGCAAGACCATAGCCGAACGGAGATTCTTCGGTACATGTCACATGAGGAGGATCACCGTAGATGTGTGCTGTGCTCATCTGCACCCACACCTGCGGCGGTGAATTCACGGCTCGAACGGCCCTGCCAAGAACTCGAGTCGCTTCGACTCGGGATCGGAGGATTTCATCCTGATGATCGGGTGTCTTGATGCAGTCGACGTTACGACCCACCAAATTGATCAGTGCTGCCGCACCGTCAAGCTCGCAACTCCACTCACCCAGCTTTCTGGCATCCCAGCAGACGTGCCGCCATGGCCCTTCAGGTTTGGGTCGATGACGTGAAAGGATCACGATTGACCATCCAGCCGTTGAAAGATGCCTGGCGAGAGAGACACCCAGAAAGCCGCTTCCACCAGCAATAATTACTCGCCTCGATGTCAAATGATCTGTCATTGCATCTACCTCAATACATTCCACAAACGGCGGGAACTTTCATGAAGACCGTAAAGCGACGCAACAATTAACCGGATCATTCTGGAATCAGAATGTGTTTCAATTCGTTTCTTCGATCGCGTCGATTCACGTGCAGTTTCAATCATGAAGAACCATTCCCGGCGACTCTCACGAATGAGACAAGAATCAAAATCAGCAAATTGATTACGAACGACTTCAGGTTTGCTTTACCCTCAGCCTTTGTTTTTTTTGTTCGATTTGCTTCACTGTCGGTAAACTTGCCCTGCCTCTGGCATCGCACAAGATCCGTAAAACGCTGAGCGACGAACAGCCGAATCGAACCAGGAGAATTCTGATGCGAAAATGGACCGCGTATCTCGTTCTGATCCTCGCACAAATGTGCTCTGACACACACGCCGCAAATTGGGCTCATTGGCGGGGACCAACGGGAAATGGAACAGCCCCCGACGCGAATCCTCCTGTGGAGTGGAGCAACACGAAGAACGTCAAATGGAAAGTGGCAATCCCAGGTCATGGCCTCTCGTCGCCCGTCATTTGGGAAAATCGAGTTTTCGTGACGTCAAACGCTCCGGCCAGCGGACAGGCCCAAGGTGGCCTGCCGACGATGGAATTCAAAGTCTACTGCTTTGATCGCAAGAACGGTGAAAAGGTCTGGGAACAGGTTGCCACCGTTGCGAAACCACACGAGAAGACCCACGACACCAACAGCTTCTCCTCGGCGTCACCCTGCACAGACGGCCAGCACGTTTATGCGCACTTTGGGTCACGTGGATTGTTTTGTTATACGGTCGACGGCAAGTTCAAATGGAAACGTGAAGACTTCGGCAAAATGAAAACGTTGAACGGATTCGGAGAAGGCAGTTCTCCCACCCTGGAAGGGGACAAGATCATTGTGCCCTGGGATCATATTGGTCCTTCAGCTCTCTACGCTCTCGACAAGTTAACGGGAAACACGATCTGGATGGAGAAACGTGACGAGCCGACAGGCTGGGCTACGCCCCTGATCGTCGAACACGCAGGGCGAAAGCAAATCATTATGAACGGACAGAATTTTGCGCGCAGCTATGATCTGGAAACAGGCAAAGAATTATGGCGCTGCGATGGACAAACGAAACGGCCCATCGCCAGCCCGGTGGCCGCAAATGGCGTTGTGATTGTCGGCAGTGGTTTCCAGGGGGCATTTATTGGCGCCTTCCGTCTGGACGGGCATGATGACATCAAGAACACCGATAAAGTGAAGTGGGTCATCAATCACGATGCACCCGACGTTGCTTCGCCGCTTCTGACGACTTCCGGACGACTTTACTTTCACAAAGGAAAATCGGGCCAGTTGACCTGTGTCGACGCGGCCACCGGAAAGCCTCATTATGTCGCCCAGCGGATTGAAGGTGTGGACGCCACCTATGCCTCGCCCATTGCTGCTGGTGGGCACGTCTATCTCACTGGCCGATCCGGCAAAACGACCGTCATTCAAGACGCCGACGAATTAAAGGTCGTCCACACAAACGATGTCGGCGAAACAGTCAGCGCCACACCAGCACCGGTCGATAACGAATTGTTCTTGCGTGGCGAAGATCACCTGTTTTGCATCGCAACCCCGTGAGTGAAACGGCGAGCGGGGGATGTAAATCCCCTGATTCTTTTGCATTCGCGAAATCAATCGCCGCTCGCATGAAGAACCAGAATCAGGGGATTGACATCCCCCGCTCGCCTATTTGGAGTGATGATGGACATCGGGCAAATCTTCATTCGATACGCTCTCGTGGGATTGCTGTCCCAGGTTTCAATTGTCGCGGTTTCAAACCCGGTCTCCGCCGAGGAAGCAATCCGTCCGGTGATCAAAGTCGTTGACGCGGGAGAGTCCACAACTCCGCCCGAGGACTGTCGCGTCACGATTCTTGGACCAGGCATCAACCAACCCGATCCGCACTCCGGCTATAACGGTTTTGTGGGCTGGGTCTCGCCGATTCGTTTGAAAAACGGCGATTGGTTGATCGGATTCAGTACCGGTTATTGGCACGCGTCACCTCCGACACCGCTGCGTTATTCCCCAAATACGATCGACGTGTATCGAAAAATGGGCATGCCCGCCGACGTCGACGCGCCAACCGGTGGACGGGCCATGATCATGCGCTCGACCGACCAGGGAAAAACATGGAGCAAGCCGGTCACAATGCTCGACACGCCCGACGACGATCGTCATCCGGCATTTGTCGAACTCCCCGACGGGACATTGCTGTGTTCGCTATTTACCTACTCGGGTGCGGAACAGGCAACGTATCTGAAGTCTCCTGAATTGGCGCATCGCACGGCGATTATCCGATCGTTCGATCATGGCAAGACGTGGGACTCGAAACTGATCAGGCCTCCGTCCCCATTTCTGTCTGACGAGACCGACGGACCGCTGGTGCTTCTCAAAGATGGATCGGTCCTGCTGACGATCAGTGGAAGTCCGAAAGAGGGCAACTCAAAGCAACGGGTCGCCATCTTCACCGGCCAGGATCGTGGGTCAACCTGGAAACTGTTATCCACCATTCAGACAGACCATGATCTGGATGAGGCAAACGCGACAGAGTTGCCTGACGGGCAGATGGTCATGATGGCGCGGCCGGAAGGCGACATCAGTTGGTCATCCGATCATGGTCATACCTGGAGCAAGCCAGTCACCTTCGGCTTGCGGATTTTTGCTCCCAGCCTTTATGCCCTTCGTGATGGGACGCTTGTTTGCCTACATGGTTCGTACGCACTGGGACACGGCGGCTTGAGACTGATCTTCAGCACCGATCAGGGTCGAACATGGATCGCACCGGCAGAGGATCACGGCTTTCTGGTCGACAATTGTTATGGGTATGGCAAAGCCACGCAAATGCCCGATGGCACGTTGTTGATCGTCGATCAGGGAACGGGCGGACACTCGACCGCCGATGCAAAAACGATGTCGCTGCGTCTGATCAGGGTTCGCGTCCGCGACGATCATTCGGGAATTGATTTGCTGAAACCAGATTCAGCTCGATGACTGATCACACCGAATACTTCTATTTTCGCAGGGCTGCGCCGCCGATTTTCTGTGTCGGGGCGATTCCCTTGAACGGCAAGACTTCCGGCAGAATACGAACGTCGGTCGTGACCTTCATCGGATACACGCTTCCGATGTCGTAGGTCAGTTCTACGAAGAACGCTTTGAAGCCTTCCTTGGGCGCATCGATCTTCCCGATATAGACGCCCGGCTCGATCGCTTGCAGTGGAGAACTCTGATAGATCTTTCCAACCTCCTCCAGCCGGAAATCACGCGCCTTGGGATTGTATGCCTGCCAGACTTTCACTTCCTTTGGGGTATCGGGCGTATCGACGCGAATCGCACCATTGTCCAGGAACTTCCAGGTGTATTTAGGACGCTTCAGGTTGCGGACGATCGAATCGAAAAACGCAATCACGGTCTCGCCACGATCACTGTCCCGCCCGCCGTGATCCGTGTTGGGAATATACCGCAACAATTTCTCGCCGGGCAGATCGTGGAAATAGAAACGCGAAGAATCCGGGGTAAAGAACTGATCACCGGCCGCGTTCAAGACCAGCTTCGGCATCGTGAATCGGTCGCGATAGACGTACGGATCTTCAATCCCCAGCAATTCAATGTAGGCGGGGTCGTCTTCTTTCAGCGTCAGTCCACCCTTTACGTAATCTCCAACCGAGGGAGCCCAGAATCCATACCCTTCCAGGTGGTTCCGCATGCTCTTCCTGACATTCACGACGTCGATCACGATCGGAACAATTCCAATGACGCGCGGATCAACGGCAGCCGTGCACCAGGTTGTCCAACCACGTTTTGACCCACCGGCCACGACGAAGTTGTCAAGCTGGGCATTGCCGCATTCTTTCGTCTGTGCAAATGCTTGCAGCGCGTCCATCGCCCGCACCGCACTCTTGACCATCGGCAGTCGAGCGGGCCATTCCTTGTCTTTGGTTTCCATGAACTTGTTCCAGGTAAAGACGATCAGGTCATCTTCGACCATCTTCCTTCCACCACCCGTGAACTCGAGCGGCTGATTGGGAACGTTCCTCAATTCGGCGCAAATCGACTTGGTTGCAACCGCCATCTTCCCCAAAGAGGCTTCAGGATCGGGAGGTGTGTCTCGATGACTTCCACCGGTGATAAACAGGTAGCCGGTTTTGGAAATCACTTCTTTCGGGCGAACAACCATTAGCCAATGCTTCCAGACCGTTCGATCAACTTCTTCGGGTTTGCGCCACGTTTGCGACGTCAGTTCAATCGCAAATGACGTGTGATCGGCCGCTTCCTTCGTCGCCGCCAGACGCCACGAATACGATGAATCGGGCTTGGCGATGTAGTCATCCAACGCGGTTCGGTTTGATGACGTCTGGTCAGCCGCCACTGCCGATCCAGCGACGCACAGGGAAACGACGAATGCGAGTCTCAATATCGAGCGTGAATTGATTGTCAACAACATACGGTCTTTCCAGGTAGGCGGGCATCTCCTGCCCACGTTCTCAAGAGGAAGAGATTCAATCTCGGAAAATTTACGGCATATCATGAAGGCATACTGGATCAATGTCCATCGATGCAACAAGCCTTGCCAGATACATTAACGCCCGTACTCAACGAAGCTGGTGAGAGATTCAAAGATTCGGCGAAAACGACCCGATTTTCTGAAATTCCAGCTCAACGTTCAACGCGAATTTGACCTGACCTCAATGGCAGATGAAGCCAGTCGTCGCGATTGCAATGGAATGTCATCAGCATCCGCTGCAAACCCCTGTTTGAGACATGGCGTCTAATCCGCTCGACCGCGGTTCGCACCCGGTGCCTGCCGATTGGTGTTTGTCGTCGGCATCGGAGCATTGGTCTTCGTTCGCCAGTCATGCAACATGCGCTTCAACGATTCCAGCTTTTCTGATTGAGCTGCTGCCAGATCTTGTTTTTCCCCCAGGTCGGTTCGCAGATTGTAGAGTTCGCGCCGGCCGTCTTCGAAGAATTCGATCAGTTTCCAATCACCGTGCCGGATCGCACCGGCCGGGGTCGTTCGCCAGGTGTTTTCATTCGATCCGAGGTAGCCGGGGAAATGCCAGTACAAGGGGCTGCGTTGCTGCGGTGATTTTTCGCCTTTCAAAATCGTGAGATAACTGGCTCCATCCAGTGTGGTTCCCGACGGCACATCGATATTGGCCGCGTTCAATAAAGTCGGGTAAAGGTCGACGCTGATGATTGGTTCGTCGGATTCGTGCGCCGCGGGAACGACGCCGGGCCAGCAGGCGAGATAGGGAACTCGAATTCCACCTTCATAGAGCATTCCTTTGCCACCTCGTAGTGGCACATTATCCGTCGCTTCCTTTCCTGTCTTGATCCCTTCCCGCGCATAGCCACCGACTCCGCCGTTATCGCTGGTAAAAATAATGAGCGTTTTTTCCGCGAGGTCCAATTCGTGAACAATCTTGCGTATCCGTCCGACGCTTTCATCTACGCTGAAAATCATTGCCGCATACGTCGGATCATTGTGCCCGCCCACACCTGGTTTCTTTTGAAACCGTTCGATCAGTTCCGGTTTCGCCTGGTAGGGAGAGTGGACGCCAAAATGGGGCAGATATAAAAAAAACGGTTTCTCTTTGTGACGCTGAATGAAATCCACGGCGCGATCGGTCAGATAGTCCGCCAGATAGACTCCCTGCGGCACGTTCTGAGGCGGCAGGGTTTCAAAGTCGAAATGTTTTCCTGCGGTGACAAGGCTCTCGTAAAAACCTCGTTTTGATGGATGATGAAGACCCTCATCGCCCAGATGCCATTTACCGAACATTGCTGTCGGATAGCCACCGGATTTAAACGCTTGAGGTAACAGGACACGGTCGAGCGGCATCTCAGTGACATTGTCGACCGGTCGCAACGGGCGACTGCGCCAGTCGAACCGATCGATACTGCCGACCGTATAGATTCCGGTTCGTGGTCCGTACTGTCCCGACATCAACGCGGCACGAGTCGGCTGGCAATTCGGCCCGCACGTGTAGGCGGCCGTCATTCGCAATCCATCACGCGCCATCTGGTCCAGATGAGGCGTTTCGTAATACCGGCTTCCGAAACATGCGAGATCGGTGTATCCGAGGTCATCAGCAAGAACGTAGATAATGTTCGGATGTTGCGGAGTCTCTTTTCCCACGCACGTCAACGACATCTCGGCCCAGAAAACGCATGCAGCAATGGTCAGAATCATTCTTCGAGACATGGGATTCCACTCAGTTTGGAGTCGTTTTGTGACCGCAGCAAATTGCGACAGCATCGTAGCCTGACTCTCCGAGTCGGGCATCTTCGACTGTATAGAATTCGCGAATTTCAAGATTGAAAATTCGCCGTCGAAATCTGAGGATTCGTAATTTGAGATTTACTTCGAAAGCCATCCGACTCGGAGAGTCGGCCTTACGTAGCCTGACTCTCCGAGTCGGGCAGCATTGCTTTCCTATATGAAGTAGCCATATTTACGAAAAAACGAAAGCGCCCGACTCGGAGAGTCAGGCTACGTAAATCGAGCGGAATCATCGAATGTTGCCTGCATTTCATCCCTTCAATCCAGAAGGGCCACTGAGCGTCTACGTGCGAAACTTGCCCCACTGGCGTCAACCGGGCGCAACGTATTTCGCGACGTTTCGACAGGGCGACTCGATTCCCGCAAAAGCGTTAGCCGAGTGGTTAGATCGATCAAGAAGTGGACATCAAAACGTATCAGTGACTGGCTGTTGACTCAGCCGCAGCAGCTTCGTTCGGCTGATTGCGTACAAGAGAAGCCCCGCTTTTGGCAACATGAATCGTACGACCGCATTGTGAGAGACCACGAGGAGTTGGCGACCTTTCGCCGTTATATTGCGCAGAATTCAAAAGCGGCGAAATTGAAACCTGAGGATTTCACATATCAACCGGCAGAGTGGCTTGATGCATTCGCGCCGCGTGACGATTTGTCGATTCAATAGTCCGCCAAAATAGCTGGATGAATGCGGCCGGTCTTACGTAGCCTGACTCTCCGAGTCGGGCACATTGGATTTTCCTCAATACGGACAATTCCAGAAAGAATACAAGACTGCCCGACTCGGAGAGTCAGGCTACATTGGCCCGCCTCCGCCGGGCTATACTGTTTCCGGATTGTCTGTTGCGTTAGGATGAATTCACGTCCCTTTTCCAAGATGTTTGGCACTCAACATCGATCTTGCGAGGCCGCGACATGTTGACCATCACGGGGTCGTCTTATCGATTCTGCGATCGAGTCTCTCGCCGAACCTTCATCGAGATCGGCGGGCTTTCGCTCGGTGCCTTGTCGTTACCTCAACTGTTGCGAGCCGATGCAGCGTCCGGGCGTCGTTCATCGTCCAAATCGATCATCATCATCTTTTTGCCGGGCGGGCCTTCACACCTTGATCTGGTCGATCTGAAACCGTTGGCTTCCAACAGTATTCGCGGTGAATTCCAGCCGATCGCGACAAGTGTGCCGGGCGTCGAATTCTCAGAATTGTTGCCTCGAATGGCACGGTCCGCCGATAAGTTCGCTGTGATTCGCTCGATCGTCGGAGGCGTTGACGAACATGCGTCGCATATGTGCTTCACCGGACACAATCAACTGGGACCGCAGCCTTCTGGAAAATGGCCAAACGTCGGTGCCGTGATCTCTAAACTTCAAGGGCCTGTCACTCCGGCCATTCCGCCGTTCGTAGGCCTGGCCGCCAAAATGATCCATGAACCGTACAACGACCCCGGTCCGGGGTTCACGGGACGCGAACACTCGGCCTTTTCCCCCGAGGGCGAAGGCATGGCCGATCTGATGTTACAGGGGGTCACGCTCGACAGGCTGCAAGAGCGCCAGCAGTTGCTGAACAGCTTCGACGTTCTTCGCCGGGACGTTGATGCGCGATTGCGAGTTTCAGGCGTCGACGAGTTCACCGAGCAGGCGTTCGGCGTGATGACATCACCTCGACTGCGCGATGCACTGGACTTATCGAACGAAGATCCTCGTGTACTGGCTCGCTATGGGAAAGGCGATCCCGGATTGGTGCCTGGGTTCAATGCCGCACCGAGGTTGACGGAGCAATTCGTGATGGCGCGGCGGTTGGTCGAGGCAGGCGCACGCTGCGTGACATTGGCGTTCGGAGCCTGGGACTGGCATGAGAATAACTTTACCGGATTACGGCAGCAGGCGCCGCTGCTGGACCAGGGGCTATCCGCGCTGGTCGAGGACTTGCATGAACGTGGTCTCGATCAAGATGTGACGGTACTGGCGTGGGGCGAGTTCGGACGAAGTCCCCGCATCAATGGCAACGCCGGGCGCGACCATTGGCCGCTTGTGTCGTGCGCTCTGCTGGCCGGAGGCGGAATGCGTGTGGGCCAGGTGCTTGGTTCCACGAACAGAAACGGTGAGACGGCCAAAGACCGCCCGGTTCATTTCCGGGAAGTCATCGCGACGCTGTACCACAGCCTGGGAATTGACGTACAACAAACGACGCTGAACGATTTCGCCGGTCGGCCTCAATATCTGACTGACCATTGCTTGCCCATCCAGGAACTGGTTTAGGATCGGCAGAAGACACAACCTGAGGAACAAGACAATGTCCCGCGCTGCGACTGAGTATCGCTACGAAAAACTGACCTGGCCGGAGATCAACGACGCGGTTGATCTCGGCAAGATCTGCATCCTGCCATGTGGGGCTGTCGAGCAGCACGGGCATCACCTGCCACTGGACGTCGATCTTGTTTGTCCGGGTGGCATCGCTCATGGGGCTGGCCGTGAGTTGGCGGACAAAGTCCTGGTATTGCCCCACATTTCCTACGGTTACACCGGGCATGTGATGGATTTTCCTGGAACGATCAACACCAACTACACGACATTCATCGAACAGGTACTCGACGTGACGCGCTCATTGGCGTATCACGGATTCAAGAAGATCATCCTGTTCAATGGACACGGGTCGAACATGCCAAACCTCGACCTTGCCGCGCGGCGGACGAACCTGGAAACGGACGCGGAATGTTGTGTGATCGCCTGGTGGAACCTGTTGACAGTCGACAAGGAATTCTTGCCGAGTTGGCGGGAAAGCAAATTCCCTGGCGGATGTGCTCATGCCTGCGAGTTGGAGACGTCGCTGTACCTGTACCTTGCCGAAGACGATGTGCGAAAGGACAAGATTAAAAGCGGTACGATCTCGTTCAACAATGACGACAGCCCCTTCAATTGGGTCGATCTCTTCGGCGCTGGGCCAGCAACGGTGATCTCGTGGACCAGCAGTTACTCAGACACGGGAGTCCTCGGTGAGGCCGAACTCGCGACGAAAAAGAAAGGTGAGCGAGTTTATCTGGAAGCGGTAAAACAGCTCGGTCGTTTCGTGAACTATTGGCATCCCCGGCCAAAAGACGTCCGCAAAGACCGCCATCGCACGCCGCCAACTATGCCGATTCCCTGGTCGCAAAGAAGCCTGACGAAACCCGAGAATTGATCTTACCCGGCCACTCCTAAAGGACCTCGCTCAGGCGAACGCCGAACTTGCCGTCGATGACCAGTAGTTCGCCGCGCGCGACCAGGCGACCGTTGGCGACGATGTCCACGGGATCGCCGGCCAGTTTATCCAGCGAGACGACAGAGCCTTCACGCAATTTCAGAAGCTCTTCGATCAGGATTTCGGCTCGGCCGAGTTCAATCGAAATATCGAGATCGACGTCTTCCAAGTCTTCGAGAGTCACTCCCGGCCGCAGTGTCAGAGACGATCCAGAGGAATTCCGATCGACGGCATTCCTCTGCGCTTTCGGCACGATCGCAATCTGGTCTTGGCCTGAATTCAAGATCGCATCGGCCAATTGCTGTTCCGCCTGCTGGAGCAACAGGTCTGGGTTCTGGGAATGCTCCCAACCCTCCGGCGGGCTGGCGCTCAGGCTTGGGTTCATTTGAGGTGCCAGGTTGCCGCGCAGATATTGCACGTCGCCCGGTCCAAGAACTTCGTCCGGCGTCGCTTGAGCACGTGAGTTCGCATGAGCCAATCGCAATAACGATTCGATTTCTGCCCTCGGAAGCGATTGAGGAACAATTGGATCGATTTCTTGAGTTCGATTGCGCACGGATGAGGAATTCTGCGCGGCGATGACTCGCTGTGGAGAAACGGGTTTCTTCATTGTCATCGACCTCATCCGTAAGAAACTCTCGATTGCTTGCGGTATACGTCATGCGAATGGACTTCGTCAATTGCGTTCTTACCTGGCAGGTCTATTTTTGAATCGTCCACTTCAGACACAGACCCGAGTTGGCAAACAGCCGTAAAAAAATCCCGGTCCGATTTGGACAGGGATTGTTGTGTGATCAGGTGAATTCGATTGACTCGCTCATGACCTTGCTATTGAGCGAACTCCGGACGTCGCCGGTTCAGTTGGTCCTTCAGTCGGGCGACGATGCTCGAATGCATTTGGCTGACGCGCGATTCAGAGAGACCGAGCGTGGTTCCAATCTCTTTCATCGTCAATTCTTCATAGTAGTAAAGAATGATAATCAGCCGTTCGTTCCGGTTCAAACCCTTGGTCACGAGCTTCATGACGTCTCGTTTTTGGATGCCGTCGGTGGGATCTTCCCCTTTGGTATCCTCGATGATGTCGATCTCGCGAACATCTTTGTAGCTGTCGGTCTCGTACCATTTCTTGTTCAGGCTGACGAGATTAACGGCCGACGCTTCAGTTTTATGCTTGTCGTATTCTTCGATCGGCAAGCCCATTTTTTTGGCGATTTCGGCGTCGGAAGGAGGACGGCCGAGTTCTGCTTCCGCTTCTTTGCGGGCCGCTTCGAGCTTGCTGGCTTTGCTGCGGACGAGACGTGGCACCCAGTCCATCGTGCGCAATTCATCCAGCATCGCGCCGCGGATACGAGGGACACAATAGGTTTCGAACTTGACGCCGCGGTCGAGATCGAAGGCTTCGATCGCGTCCATCAGCCCAAAGACACCGGCGGAAATCAAGTCGTTCAGGTCGACACCGTCTGGCAGTTTCGCCCAGACACGTTCTGCGTTATATCGGACCAGAGGGAGAAATCGCTCAATCAAAGCATTTCGCAGATTCTGGTTGGATTGATCTCGCTTGAAGTCCAGCCAGACTTGCGCGATTTCCTCTTCTGTCGCCACCTTCATTACCATCGAAGCCTCCGTGATGAGTCACCGACTCCTACGGCCTCATGCCGTAGATTTCTGGTCGATAACCTCGCTCGTGGTTACCTAGTCATTTTGTGTTGATCGATATGATCGAGCGTCAGTACTGGACATCCGATACGCCTTGTTTGTGTATGGACACGACGAAGCCGTTTTGGAATGTCCCGCAATTCTTTATCGGCACTTGCGAGCCTTGAGTATGAATCAATTCAATTTATTTCCCCTGGAGGTCACAATCGCACCTTTTGAGTCAGTTTTTTTACGAAATTTCTGCCGTCCGCAATTTTGACTCAAGTCTCCACCGCAAATGCGACTCCGCGTTTTCGCAGACGAGAAAAAAAACTCGTCTCTCTGTCATGCGCCTGAGGTCGAGTCCACCGCTGGACCAGTGTCTGCAATGCCAACGTTGCTGAAGACGTGGGTGACTGAAGGACGAAAGGAATGCGAGCGTTCACGGAAACGGGTACCACAACGTCCCGCGGAATAAAACCGCGACGATGAAGATCGACGTGCAGGAACGAATGGGCCGCCTGCTGCAAATGATCGAGAATCCGTTGGGCCTGGGCTGGTGAATCGGCTTGATTCACCAGCAGTCCGAGACGCGGCCTGGTTGCTGACGCGAGCGACTTGACCGCTGCATAAGCTTCCGCGACCGCGGTTGATTCAGGAGTTGTGACAATCAGCAGGTCATCGGCGGCGATCGCAAACTCGCGCGTTACCGCCGATGCCCCGCCACTCGCGTCGACAATCAGCCAGTCGAGTTTCTGTTCAAATGTCGAAAGCTGTTGCAAGATAAGGTCAACTTTCTGCGTGAGAAGTGTCTCCGGATCGGCAAGACAACTGGCACCAGATAAGACATTCACCCCAGCCGGACCGCGTAGTAGTACTTCGTTCAACTGACGACAGCCTTGGACCACATGCGAGAGATTCCAATATCCGTTCAAGCTGGAAAGAAGCTCGATGTTTCCCATGTCAGGACTCGCATCGAGCAATCCAACGGAATCACCTCGTTGTGCCAGCATGACGGCCAGATTCAATGCAATGACAGAACGACCAACGCCGCCTTTTCCTCCCGCAACGACGATCGAGTGACATCCGCGCCCCATTGATGGGCATGCTTCAGCCGACGTGGCGCGACCTGCTGCGAGCGCCCGTAGACTACGAGCCTGATCGCCACCGATGTGATGTTTTTCTGCAGGCGAAATGAGTGATGAAGGCATTGTGGAAATCGATCAGGTTGGATTGGAAATAGAGTTGCCGAAGAACGAGAACGGTTAATACACGTGGTTAGCAAAGTCCTTCGCGAAGCACTTTGTCGAGACCCAGTGCCAATCTTGCGAGGCGATTCGGATGAGCCGGTTCGAAATCTTCGGGAACATCCTGTCCCGTCGTGAGGTAACTGACCGGATGGGAAATCTCGTGAGCGACGGATAACAATCCGCCGCAGGCAGAAACCTCGTCGAGTTTTGTCAGGACCAGTGATGTGGGGGACGCTGACGCGAATTGGTCGGCAATCTTCGAAATCATCTTGGCGCCCGCCGCGAGGCTCAGGACCAGCAACACATGATCCGGCGCGGCCGCTTGCACGATGTCGCGCAGTGCCGTCAACTTTCCGGTGTCAAACGGGCTGCGTCCGGCTGTATCAATCAGAATCAGGTCGACTTCATCAAGGCCGTCGATCGCAATTCGCAGCTCATCGGGATTTGCAGCGGTCCGCAACGGAATCCGTAAAATATCCGCGTAAGTCCTTAATTGATCGACTGCGCCCACGCGATAGGTATCGACGGTGATCAGGCCGACTCGCAGTCCGCCCCGAAGATGGAAGTGTCCGGCAAGCTTGGCAAGCGTCGTCGTTTTGCCCACTCCTGTCGGACCGACAAGGGTCACAATCTCGCGGCGACCAGGCTTTGGTTGGATCGGTGGAGCACAGCGCATCTCACGTTCGACCAGCGCCGTTTGCGCTGCCATGATTGCAGCAGGTGACTGGTGCGCCTCAAACGATAAATGCTGCCGAAGAGTCGCAACCAATTCGCGGGCCAGATGATCGTCAACGTCCGCATTCACGAGTTGAAGATAGTGCTGAAAGAGTTCCGAAGGAACGTCCGCCAACTCGCGCGGGCGAGATTGCCGTTCCAATTGCGCCACGAGCGCCTGCAATGATTCCAGACTTTTTTCATATGACGGACCTGGTTGCGGACGCGGCATGTTTGTTGGGTCATCCACCACTTTTGACTGGCCGAATGACTGAGGCGATTGAGGCAGGGATGGCATTTGTTCGCGACTCAAGCTTTCGCCCGGAAAGATGTCGGCGGGCAGTTCGGGTATTTGCGCAAACAATTCCGCGGGGGCGGCTGTTACGGAACGGGTTTCGGCCAGAGTGCGCACAGCGCGAGGTGCCACGGATGGCTTCTGATCAGACGTCGTCGCAGGTTGTGACTCTCGCGGGGGCGCCATTCGTTCTGCACTGACCTCAATTTCCCTCAGCGGCGGCGACCACGGCAGCAATCGCTTGCGAGGAACCTGCTTCGAGTCGACGACAACAGCGTCGGACCCAAGTTCTCGGCGAACGAGTTCCATCGCGTCATCCATCGTCGATGCTCGAAATGTGCGGATTAAATGTTGCATGGTCAAAAACTCAAAAAAGTAAATACAGGTCGTCGCGTCGATCAGAATTATCCGGATCAGGCAATAGCGGCCATCAGCGGTTCATCTGCTTCTTTCTTGATGGAAACCTTGATCGAATTGATGGGAACCTGGCCTTGTGGCTGAATCTGTGTATCCCGGGTGATTTCGTTGAGGCTGATGACGGCAAGCTTCGGAAGCGGCAATTGCGTGATGTGTCGCAGTACCGGGCGAATGGACGCCGAACAGACGACGACGGCTGGATAACCGCCTCGCGCTAACTTCCTGGTTTGCCGCGTCAATTCTTGAATGACGCCATCGATCACCTGGGGTGTCAATTTGACCCGCAGTCCCCGCTCGCCAAATTCAAAGCCGCTGCTCAAAACATCTTCCAAAGCCGGGTCCAGCGTAATCGCTCGCAGCGTTCGATTCGCATCGCGATATTGTTGGCAGATCGTTCGACTCAGGGCATGCCGCGTGTATTCCGTCAGAAGTGTCAGATCTTGTGTGCGATCGGCATAGTCGCCCAGCGTTTGCAGAATCGTTTCGAGATCCCGGATCGGCACTCGCTCGCGCAACAGATTGCACAGAATCTGATGGATGTGTGCCGGCTTTAGTAATTCAGGGATCAACTCTTCGACAACCTTGGGCGAAGAAGTACGGAGATTCTCGACCAGTTGATGTACCTGCTGCCGAGTCAGCAATTCGTCTGCGTGTGTTTTGACGACGTCCGTCAGATGAGAGATCAGAACAACGGACGGATCGACAACTTTGTATCCCAGTGATTTCGCATGTTCGGACAGCGACGGTTCGATCCATTTCGCCGGGCGACTACTAACAGGCTCGATGAAGTCTGTCCCGGCCAGATCGCCGCTCACGAGACCTGTGTCGATCGCGAGGACGGCATCCATTCGCAGTTCACCGACGGCCACCGCGATGTCCCGCAATTTGATCTGATAACCGTAATCTTTCAGACGCAGGCTGTCCCGGATTTTGACTTTTGGGAGAATGATGCCCAACTCCTGGGCAATCTTGTTTCTGAGTTGGGTGACTCGATCCATCAAGTCGCCACCCGCATCTTTATCGGCCAGCTTGATCAACCGAAATCCGAGCTCCAGTTCGATTGGCTCAACTGTCAGCTTATCCTCAGGGCGCGATTCACGCGTATGTCGTACTACGACAGGACTTGGACCGGAAGCTGGATTGACACCGGTGGTCATCTTCTGCTCCGCAGTCGATTGCGAATCGCGTTCTGCCGCGCTCAGTCGATTTTGTTTTGTGAGTTGGATTGCGATATAAGTGCAGCCAATACCCAGGGCGAGCAGTGGCAGCATTGGCAAGCCTGTAAAGGCAAGACCGCCGACGAACATCGCCGCCAGAAAGAGAGATGTCGGGTCGCGAAATATCTGATGAATGACCTCTTGAGACAAATCGGATTCACGCGACGAACGAGTGGCTAACAAACCGGCAGCAATCGCGATGAGAAATCCCGGAATCTGGGAAACCAGTCCGTCGCCGATTGTCAGTGTGGCGAAGACTTCGATGGCCCGTGCGGCCGTCATCTGGTGCTGAATCATCCCGATCGCCAATCCGCCAATCAGGTTGATCAGAGTAATCAGAATTCCGGCGATGGCATCGCCGCGTACGAACTTACCGGCGCCATCCATTGCGGCATAGAAATCGGATTGGGCCACGACTTCCGCTCGCCGACTTCGTGCCTGTTCGGCTGTGATAAACCCGGCGGCCAGATCGGCGTCGATCGCCAATTGTTTACCGGGCATTCCATCCAGCGCGAATCTCGCGGCCACTTCGCTGATTCGGGTCGACCCCTTCGTCACGACGACAAATTGGATGACAACAACGATGGCAAACAGGATCAGGCCGACGACAAGTTGTCCCTGGGCGACAAATCGCCCGAAGGCCTCGATCACAGCGCCCGCCGCTTCAGTCCCCGAAGTGTGGGCGCGTGTCAGAATCAGTCGTGTTGACGCGACGTTCAGAACCAGTCGCACGAGCGTCGTGATCAAGAGAATGGAAGGGAATACACTGAAATCGAGTGGCTTGCGAACGGAGATCGTCGTCAACAGCACGAGTACCGAAATCGTCACATTCGCGGCGAGAAGCAGGTCGAGAACGATCGGCGGCACGGGCGCGATCAGCACCAGGACGGACAGGACAACCAGGATTGGAAAAACCAATCCCAGCGAACTGCCGCTGGCTCGGCGCGGATCATGACCGACTTCGGTGGGCATAAAGCCTCCGTAGGAACAAAGCAATCGCAGCACTCAAGGTGATGTGACGCGGAAAAGATTCGATTTGGGAAGGAGATAGGCGGGCGATTGATAAGAGAAAGAGAAATGGCTGTCCAGACGAATGGCGTCTCGTTCGCAGCCAAATTGGCGTTGGAATTGGCAAACAGGCTCAACGGTAGGCAGGACTTGCCGGAGAGGTTTCCAAGACCTGATTTTTCTGCCGGAAACACAAGTCTGGCAGCAGGTTGGCTAAAGTTGCGGAAAACTCTCGTTCATCCGGACACGCTGTATGGAAGACCGCAGGCGAAATTCCCGTTTTAGGACGAACATCAGTGGGCGAGACTTGGAGCCTTGCAGAGATTCGTTTTTGTCTCGTTCACTCTATACGCGAATGGCGATTGGTGCGGTCGTTAATTGGGGGGCTGATCAATCGAGTCATGAGGTCACGATTTGAGAAATCTCTCAGCCTTCTGAATGGCCTGTAAGGCCAAGGGAAACCAGCCCGGGGCTAGCACACCTTGTGTGCGCCGCCCCGGGAAAAATGAGAAGTTTGATCTCAAGTGCCCTGATAAGGGCGCGGGAAAGTCACGTATGCTGGCATTGATGCGCTACGAAAATGGGACTCGCATGACGCTGCTGACGAACAGACTCGGCCATTCCATCGCCCCCTCAGGGCGAAAACGGCGTTTTCTGATGCGAACCCGGGGCGGCGCACACAAGGTGTGCTTGCCCCGGGCTGGTATCCGTCGCCCCTTTCAGGGCGAAGACGTCGTCAGTCACTCTGTTTGATTGGGAACGGCACCCCGGCTGACTACAATGTTCCAGAAGTTCTTCTCTGCCAGGCGATTCGAATCCAGGAAAACCCCGCAACATGAGTTTCCGCGACCTCCTTGAAACATTCCCCAACCCATATCCGCAGCGCGACTATTCGATCGAAACGATCTGTCCGGAATTCACCTCGCTTTGTCCTAAGACGGGCCAACCTGACTTTGGAACGTTGACGCTGACCTATGTCCCGGATCAGCTTTGTTATGAGCTGAAGTCATTGAAAATGTACCTGCAGCAGTTTCGTAATCACGGGGCCTTTTACGAAGCGGTCACTAACCAGATCCTGGACGATCTGGTTGCCGTCACAAAACCCCGCTCGATGACGCTGATCGGAGCATTTACGCCCCGCGGCGGCATTCGGACGAACGTCACGGTCAGCTACACAGCGAAGTTGTGACGGTTTGCCAGGACGTTCGGTTGCCTGGATCTCTCTGCCGAACTAACGTAAACGCGAATTTGTTTCAGACCGTTTCCCTTTTCCTCTTGGAGAGACATCAATGAACCGTCAACGTAGTTGGCTTCGAATTGCTTGTTTAACCGGCATGGTTGTCACAGCATTTTCGCTGGGAAGTTTCGCCAATCAGAAGGCCGATGAATCAAACTTTGCGACCCAGACAATCGACCTTGGCATGGTCGTCAGCGATCTGGATAAGTCGCTGAAGTTCTACAAAGACACGCTGGGCTTTACGGAAGCCTCTGGGTTCAAGGTTCCTGGGGAATTCGCCGCTGACGCGGGATTGGCGAATAAGCATGATCTGAGTGTTCATGTGCTGGTACTTGGCCAGGGCCCGACCGCAACAAAATTGAAATTGATGGAATTCAAATCCGCTCCCGGTGCTCGCGTAGATAACACATTTATCCACTCGTCATACGGATACCGGTATTTGACGCTTGCGGTCAAGGACCTGAATGCCGCGATGGATCGCGCGACTAAAGCCGGGGGCAAGCTGGTGGCAAAATGCCCTGTTCCGCTACCCGCCGGTTTTCCTGAAGGTCTGGGCCTGGCGAATTATCGCGATCCCGACGGTAACCTGATCGAACTCGTCGGACCTTGGAAACGATAACTCGCTGAACTGATTCCAGTGCTGTGTCAAAGCAAAGATTTCGGGTGCCACTGGTGGCGGCTTTGGGCCACCAGTGTCTTGGCGTCGATCGATCAATTCCCGTGATAAGACACTGGCAGCGAACCCAAAATCTGAGCGGTGGTAAAGCACTAGTTTGCGGCTGGGACAGGAAACTCGCGCAAGCGTTCGCTGACAACGTCTGCGCTGGGTCGTAACGAGCCGATGACACTTGCCAGAGCCGATTTGACGCGAGCGTTGTCGGTGTTTTTCCAACCGCTGACAAAACCTTCCACAGTGTCTTTGGTCAACAGAAGTCCGTGGCGCTGGATGTGGAAGGCCAGTTGGTTGGCGGCAATTTCGCGAACGACTTCATCCACCTGAGGATTCAGTGCGACATCGGCCAATCGTTGCTGGGACTTCTTTGTCGGAATACCGCCTAAAGCCATCAGCGCGTTGATCGCAACCGAGGGATCTTCGACGGCGGCGGATAACTCGTCTTCGGCCTGCGAAATATCGAAGATTCGTGCCAAACAGCTTCCGCCGATCGTGGACAACCAATAAATCGCCGCATTCTTCTCCTGCACTCGTTCTTGTGGTGAGAGCGGCGGAGTCTTCTGGTGTTTGACAAAAGAGCGAAGCTGATCCATGAAGTCGACCGCCGAAGCCGCTTCGACAACGTAAATTGCCGGGGCGCTGCGAGCAACCAGTCGCGCCAGGTCCTTATTCAGCGACGAAGGTCCATACACGATGATCGGCACTGCCGCGGTACGAGCGTCGGCGCGAAGGTTCGCCAGGGTTTGAGTTAAATTCCACCGCGCACAATTCACGTGTACCACGATAAATTCGACTCCTGCCAGCTCGGTTGCACGCTCAAAGCCTTCGCGACCCGTCGTCGTCACGATTCCTTCATACGCACCGTCAAATAAATAGCCCGCCGTGGCTGTCGCCCGCGCGGCATCGGAATCAATCACAACGACACGAGATGCGCCGTCATCTGAGACGGCACGCGACAAGATGCTGACGACGCGATTGGCACCATTGAAGCCGTGTTTCGGGTCCAGTTTCAGAATCGTCGTTGCCGCGGCGAATTGCACACGAGAATCGCGCGAACTGAGCGCTGCGATCAAGGGTGTCTTCAATCCTTTTTGCGGCACTAATTGTTCACGGCTGCCGATTTGACCGAGTACTTCCAGGGCGGCAACGGCCGTCGCGGGCTGCGCCGCTTCCAGCGCTTCCGTCAGCACTTGAGAAACCATTGCTTCACCAGCGGTGAGGGCCAGATACATGGCTGAATCCAGAGTAATAATCCGGGGCTGATCCCAACCATTCCGAAGAACCTCGAGCCCTAAAATAGAGGCGAGATACTGCTGTTGTGGTTCCACTGCATCGGGTGACAACGCAAGTGCCTGCCGGGCAAATCGACTCGACACCAGCAGCGCTGCGATCTCGGGCGTCAGAAACTGTTCGACAACGGTTCCTTCGGCAATACTCCAGCTCCAGAGATCGACGCGGCCATCGGCATTGACGGGCTGCGCATCGGGATTTCGAAAATACAATTTTGCCAATCGCTTGAGCTCGTTTGAGGCTTCCACGGATGACAGTGTTTCGATTCGATCGGGCGATCCTTTGAGCAGCTTGGCCAGATTCCTTTTTGCGGCAATGCGGATTCCCTCTGGCTGGCATTCATCAAATGCCGGGAACCATAAGTAAGGGATGGCGACTTTGGCATCGAGCCAGCCCAAGGCATCTATCACCGCAGCTCGAATCGTGTTATTGGGCGTATCAAGCGCGCCGATCAAGGGGGGAATCACTTGATTTCCCATCTTCGTCAACGCGATCTCGATCGTATCTTGATGGTCGGCCATTTCCGGCAGTGACATTTGCTTCAGCATTCGCGGGACCACACGCACCCCGGCATTTCGTAATTCGTTGATCGCGATATCCCGTTGCAAGCTTCCTTGTGTCAGACGATGCACAAGGGCGTCCGCGAACTCCGGATCTTCAGCCTGCTTTTTGGCAGCGGCGTTCAATCGCTCAAGCAGCATTGTCGAGCGCGGTTGCAATTCCTTCGTCTGGGCCAGCTTCAGAAAATCCGCCGTGCCATACTTGTTGCGTAGTTTGAGCAGTGTTTCATCATCGGGAGATGCGGCTTCAAACTGTTCGAGATACTTCGCGGCGAGATCCGTGCGAACCAGGTCCACCATCAAAACAGTGGCGGCGAACATCTCTTCGGGGGTCGTTGGTTCTTTGAGTAATGGTGCACGCTCGAAGCTGTTCTGTCGTTCCGACTGTTGAGCGACCAGCGGGTTGATGGAACTGAAAACGATTGAACCGATCAGGACCATCGTTACTTTTACGAATCGAATTCGCATCATTTGGCAGACTCCACTGTGAATCATCCGACGCAATCGAATCGGCCATCGGGCAGCCGATACATGGCGCATAATCGAAATAGACGTTGCCAAAGGTCTATCATGCGTCCTGTCGTGACGAAATCTCCGGCGGTAGCGATTATATGCATTCCGCCGGCTTCGGTGAGGTGGACGACTGCAGCGGACGCAGAGAATTCAAATCGGCAGTTTCTGCCGGGTGTAGCACGGACGCCTCGTCCGTTTGCTACAGCATGTGTGGTTTGGTGCGCGTCGCAATTCCTAATGCCCTGTCAGGGGCAACGGAAATCAGCCCAGGGCAAGCTCGTCGTGCGAGCGCCGCCCTGGGTCAGAATTCATAACAAGTTTGGTTGCCCTGAAAGGGCTCCGGGACCGTTATATGCGACATTGTTTTCGTCTCAATGGTTCCCGTGCCCCCTTCAGGGCACCGCGTTGAGCGTCTGACTGTCACCCAGGGCGGCGCTCGATTACGAGCTTGCCCTGGGCTGGTTTCCGCTGCCCCCTCGGGGCAAATGTTTGCAGCTATGGAAACCATTACTGCCGCGGACGGGGCGTCCGTGCTACAGCTCACTCAAAAATGGCCGATCACTAGCGCGGAGTCGAAACGTGCGCGTTCAGCAGTCTGCCAAAGATCATCCGGCCAGCACTGTTTTGCAGCATGCTGGTTACGATGACGTCGATCTCTTTTCCGATCAAGGTGGCTGCTTGTTCGCAGACGACCATGGTGCCATCGTCCAGATATCCAACGCCTTGACCGAACGATTCGCCCTCGCGCATGACTTTGATGTGAAGCTGCTCGCCCGGCAGATATCGAGGCTTCAATGCATTCGCAACATCGTTCAAGTTGATGACTTCAACGCCCTGAACGCTGGCGACTTTGTTCAAATTGAAATCGTTGGTGACGACCCGACCGCTCATTCGTTTTGCGAGTGCGACGATCCGCTGATCGACAGAATGAGCAAATTCTTCCTTGTCCTGTACGTCCATCATCCGGACTTCGACTTTCGGCTTCTGCTGCAGTTTGGTCAGGACATCCAGACCCCGGCGGCCGCGAGTTCTGCGATTCTTGTCCTGGCTGTCCGCGATATTCTGCAGCTCTTCCAGCACGAAGCTGGGGACAATTAACTCCGTGTCGAAGATATTCGTATCCATCACATCGGCGATCCGTCCATCGATCAGAGCGCTCGTGTCGATGATCAGTGGTCTTCCGCCTTTAATCTCTTTCGCGAACTCGACATACGGAATCACAAAGCGAAAATCGTCCTTCGTTTGCAGCAAAAATGAGATGCAAATGTAAGGCAGCATGATGCCCGCGATACCACCCAGCATTCGAGCGTATGGGTTATCCGGATTCATCGTGCCGTCAGGATTCATCGTGACTCCGACACCGACTGAATTCATGAACGCCTGGGCAGCATACTGCAATTGAAATGCGAGCAACCATCCGACCAACAACCCGAAATACAATGATGTGATCACGTCCAGCCGTTTCCGACTGACGATAATGTCAATCAGCGTGACGATTTGCGTAATGAGCATCAGCAGAATAAAGGAGATCTCCTTATGGTCTTTGATGTTCTGATGAGCCGTTTCACTGTTCACCAGGGCCACAGACGCCCCCGCGCAGATCAAGACATAGAGGACACGAAGAAAAATAAGCATTATGAAACCCCGTCTTGAGGCAATAAAATAATTACGGTCCTCACCGGACCGCTCCTCAGTATACGTGGCGATACGATCTCCGACCAGTATCACTGAAGTAGAATCATACATTTCGAATTCAAGCCAATGAAACGAAGCCACTTCGATTGCATGACTTACGACGATCAGAGACAACAGACCCCTAAATTAGCTGAAAAAGATCGAGGTAGTTCGTACCGATGACCGATGCGTTTCCCACCGCCAAACCGATCGATTCATCGCAGATCCGCAGTTCTTCGCCAGCGAAAGCAACACCGCTTTCTCCGTTCGCAGCACTGGCGCGGCAATTAAACGGCGCCCTACGGCGTCTCGAAAACGAATCGAAGCCGCTGAAAATAGCACCGTTGCCGGGTCGTGACTGGTTCGACATTCTCGTTCGAAAACTGCTGCCACAACTTGTGGACGACGCCTATCTGATCGTGGCCGTGGTAGGTGGGACGAATATTGGTAAGAGCGTTGTTTTCAACCATATCGCCGGTTTTCGAGCCAGCTCCAGCAGCCCGCTGGCTTCAGGGACCAAACATCCCGTCTGTCTGGTTCCAACCGGTTTTGTCACGACGCACGACCTGCAGGCATTGTTTCCGGCGTTTGAACTGCGTCCCTGGTCAGACAGCGACGAAGCTCTGATCAGCCATGACCAGCACTGTCTTTTCTGGCGGACGAATGCGGACGTTCCACCGAACCTGGTCATCCTGGACACCCCGGACGTTGATAGCGACGCCCCGGTGAACTGGCAACGAGCGGATGCCGTCCGGCAGGCGGCGGACGTTCTGGTCGCCGTCTTGACCCAGCAAAAATATAACGACGCGGCGGTGAAACAGTTTTTCCGCAAGGCGGCAATCGAAGATAAAGCAGCTCTGGTTGTCTTCAACCAGGTCGAGTTGCCCGACGATGAAGAGTATTGGCCTCTTTGGCTGCAGACATTCTGTGGTGAGACCGGTCTTCAACCGGAGTTTGTGTATCTTGCTCCGAACGATCGGAAATCGGCCGAAGCAATTCGATTGCGATTTGAGGAGCGGAAATGGCCCGTACCGGCAAACCAGAAAAGCAATGGGTTCAGCCACGATGCCGTGCACGCTGCTGAGAAATTGCCTGATAGCCCTGATTCCGAACTCGATCCGCCAATGTCAGAGCCGGTGCAACTGAGAGATGCGCTTTCGCAATTGCGATTTGCCGAAATCAAGCTACGAACATTACGCGGTTCGTTGAAGCAACTCGTGTCCGAAGACGGTGGTGTTCCTACGTATCTACAAGAAATTTGGGTCCGGAGCCAGCAGTTTCGTGACGCTGCCAATATCTTCGCGGCGCGGGGACTGATCCGGCAGACGGATTGGCCGGCCGCGCCCAATTCGCTGATCGTTGATCAGATGTGGAATTGGTGGGACGTCCATCGTGAGGTCTGGACGTCGAAGATTCATGGATTCTACTCTCATATCGGGCGTTGGGTGAGCGGTGGGTTCAGGCATGTTCAAGGTCGCATCTGGGGAACGCCGACATCGCCGCTTGAGGAATATCGCCAAGCGGAATGGGACGCCATTGTGCGTGTGCTGCAACAGGTGTATGACCAGCTTCGCGTCGTCACCACGTTGGGTAATGATTTGCTGACCAGCCGTCTGGAACAGTTGCTGGCAGGTACGACCTGCGAATCAGTCATCGCGCAACTGCACCGTGAGCATGACGCTTTCGATTTCGAAGCATCAGTCCGGGCACTGGTCGAGACCGAATTGGCGATCCTGAAAACCGATCACAAAGATTTGTTTGAATTCCTGCGCAACACGGACCGCGCGGCCGCAGTGGTCAGACCGGCATTGACGTTGTTACTGGCAGTCGGAGGCGGCATAGGCGCCGAAGACTTGTTGCTGAACGCCGGATCGCAATGGGTGACGCATGTCGCGATTGACGCCACAGCGGCCGCGGGAACAACCGTCGCGGGCGAAGCCGTCGTGGAATCGGCTGCCGGAGTCCTGGGTCAGGCGAAAATCTGGCTGCTGAAGCTGCACGAGAAATTCAAGGCGCAACGCGAAGCCTGGTTGATCGACAAGTTAAAGGAACACCTGCTCGGCGATTTACTCGCGGACCTGCAGCGAGGCGCTTCCGTCCCGCAATCGCCATCGTTCCTGGAAGTCAAAAAGCTGGTACGCCAATTCGAAGAACGTCTGGCATCGACCGGTCTCTGAGCAAATAGGAGGAAGCCACAGATGCACATGGCGCAAACTTCGCCCGCAACCCAAAAAGATCGAGAGAAAGACCATCGGCCACAGATGCACACAGATCAACACAGATGAAAGGCAAAGCCATTCGCATCCAATTCTGATCTGTGTTTATCTGCGTTCATCTGTGGCTGATTCTTTCTTATTGGATTCTATTTATCATTCAACTACGTGCGGCGTGAACGTTCGTCTATTTCTGATCCAGCGCCGGGATCGGAAAGATCTCTGAAGGACGATGTTCATTGCGCATGATTTTTTCCAGTCGAGCCAGTTCCTGCGGATGCATCGCGGCCATGTCCTTCGATTCGGTCGGGTCGGCGTCCAGATCATAAAGCTCGGTCTTCATCGCTAACGGATCGTCAGCCTTGGCGAGATGATTGCGAATTGCTTTCCACTGACCAGACCAGACCGCTTGCTGGCGAACGAATTCGCGATAGAGGAAGGGCCGCGCGGGCTGGACCTGCCCCAGCAGCGTTTCCTTAAAACTGATGCCGTCAAGCTGATTGCGATCTTCAAGCGGCAAGCCGGCAAGATCAAACAATGTCGGCGTCCAGTCTTCAAACCCCGAAATTCGAGCGGAAACAGTTCCTGCAGGAATCTTTCCCGGCCAGCGAGCGATTCCCGGAATGCGAATTCCACCCTCCTGCAACGATCCTTTTTTTCCGGTCAACCCGCCTGTGGAATTGAAGAAATCGGAATCGGAACCACCCGCATTTTTTGGCGCAGCACCATTATCCGACGAGAACAGGACGATTGTGTTTTTCGTCAGCCCCAGTTTTTCCAGTTCCGCCACAATCTCGCCCACATGCCGATCCAGCCGCGATACCATTGCCGCGTAGCACGCATGAGGATATTGCTGCGGCACGTAGCCATACTCACCTCGATACGGCGCATCTTCAAATTTGCCGATGTATTCGGCGAGCGAATCGTCTGGAACCTGCAAAGACAAATGAGGAATCGTCGTCGGCACGAACAGGAAAAATGGACGCTTCTGATTGTCACGGATGAACTTCAGTGCCTGACCCTGAATGACGTCTGCCGAATACTCGACACCCTGGTAAGGGCGATAATTCGCGGGATCATTTGGATCGGCACCTTCAGGCAACTTCTGATGAGCCGAGAATTTCGGATTCTTCAATGGAAAGATCGTTTCGTTATCCCACAGCGTCGTGGGATAAAAATTGTGTGCGACGCCCTGGCAGTTGTAACCGAAAAAGCGATCAATCCCCTGCAACAACGGTCGCCCGTCCGATTGCGGTCCGCCCAATCCCCACTTGCCGAACGCGCCACAGAAATAGCCCGCCCCGTGCAGCCGCCGCGCGAGCGTCTTTGTCCCGGCGGGAATCGGGTACTGTCCTTCTTCACCGACGGCGAGGTTATTCCGAATGAAGGCATGCCCAGGGTGCAAGCCCGTCATCAAAACACAGCGCGACGGAGCGCAAACAGCGTTTCCGCTGTAATGGCGGGTCAGCCGCATGCCATCTGCGGCCAGTCGATCGATGTTGGGTGTACGAATCTTGGTCGAGCCAAAACAGCCTAGATCGCCATAACCAAGATCATCAGCCAGGATGAAAACGATATTGGGCGGTTTCACCGCATCTTCGGCACCGCACGGAACAGATCCCAAACCGCACCAAACCAACGTCAGAATCGTCAAAAACCGTTGCATCAACGTTTCTCCAACTGCTCAAATGCAACCATTCTGAAGACTTAGGCTTGGTCTCGATCGACGACTTATTTCGCAGGGCTTCCTGGATTCCAGATCGTCGCGTTAATCTTGCGGTCCGGATCTGTTTTGTCATGAAAATAGTAGACCGTTACGAGATTGCCATCTGGCCGCTGGACCATGCGCGGATAGCCGATATCACGCCCTCCGCCGTTAGCCTCAACCACGAACGGCTCGCTCCAGGTCTTGCCATTGTCGGAACTCAAGATCGCCCGCATCTCAAACGGGGCATCGCGGAAACCATACGCCATACACAGGCGGCCGTCCTTCAGTTTGATCAGCGCGGGAGGATTTCCTTCACCGCAGTCCGTCAGCTCTTTGTCGAATTCCCACGTCTTACAGTTGTCCTTACTTCGCCAGGATTCGATCCAGCTTCGAACCTTCTCGCTTTCGCCACTTTTGCAACGGATCGTACACAGCAGTTCGGTTGGAGAAATTCGAATCGTTGACGGCATGATGTAATAACCCTTCGGTTCTGGACCGACATACGACACCAGTTCAAAAGTCTTGCAACCGTCCGTCGTGCGAGCACAGATGATGCGCCCTTCTTTGTTGTCTTGCTTCGCAGCCGTCAGAAAAAACAAGCAGTCATGCTTGCCGTTCACAACCATATCGGTGCGTGCGGAAATACCCTTCTGGCCCATCATCGGCAGTTTGAAAGGCCCCTTCCAGGTGTGACCGCGGTCGTACGAATAATAGAACCGGGATTGTCCGGTGTTCGAATCGGTCATTCGCAACGTCATCGCGAAGTCGGGATGAGTGAAGTCGATTCCACCAGGACAGTCGATCGGTTCCGGCTCATATTGCCCCGGCGGCAGTGTGCCGTGCCGAAACCCTTTGCCCGAGGGACCGACCAGGACGTGCTGTTCAGCCGGGTATTCCAGCTTCCAGCTATGACCACCGTCCAAGCTGCGCGCCAATACATGGTGTTCGGGCTTTTCACGATCGATGTTGTGTCGATTGCCGAGATCTTTGTACTCGCCCGTGCTGAACCCGACCAGGATTTCATTGTCCCAGATCCACATCCCATGATTGGCAGGCCAACCGCCGAATTTTCCGTCGACGTTGAAGACACCGACTTTCTCGATCACGTGTGGTTTGTCAGCCGCGTAAACGTTCGCGGCAACGACAACGGACAATATCGCACAGCTAAAATCTCGCAGGAATCGAATAGTCATCGTGGGCAAGTCCTCAGTAATAAACGTCTGACTGCAGAATGAATCGTGCGGTCATGATGCGGGAGAGTTGTGACGATGTTAACTTGAACAAGTGACGAATGCGATCATGCACAAGTGCACCATCGTGAAGCATCAACGACTTCGAGAAAACCGATCTCCGTCACTCGTGATACGGTTCCAGCTCCAGGAAATTGAATGTCTGTTCCTGCCCGAATGTCGTCGTAGACGGCTGATCTGGGTTCCAGTCCGTGACCGTGATCTTCCCAGCCGTTCCCCTGGCTCGAAAGACAATCCAGTGATACGTGATCCACACGGGGACCGGCGGTTCGGGACTTGAAGAGTACATTTCGTTGAACGATCGTTTCGAATCGACGTCAACCCCGTCCAGGACGATCTTTCCGAAAAACGGCTGTGCCTCGTCGCGGGTCTTTTTCTCGGGATTGATCAGATCCTGATAATCGCACGAGAACATTTTCAATGAATACAGACGACCCGGCTGCAGGTCTTTAATCTCTTGCGAGACTGTATTCGGCCCCTTTTCACTGCGTTTCATCCACACAAATGTGTCGCCAATATGTTCAGGATCGGCTGGCCGCCCCAATCCCATGTATCGTCCCTCGATCCTGCCGTAGCGCGGGAAACTCCTGGCTTGGATGGACCCTTTTTCCGCCTCGTGCAGAGCCCAGACATCCAAACCCTTTTCGAAGTCTGTATTCTGAAGATGAGTAAGAAAGAGTGGATCTTTCGTGTAGAGATCTGTTTTGCCTTCGATGGCATAGTGTCGGTATAGCTTTCCCACGAATCGGACCGTTTCTTCGTCGGTTTGCAGCGACGTCCACCAGTTCAACCCTGCGATGCCTGCCAGCGTGGGATGGTTGGCCACCACGTTCATCTGCTGGTCCATCCAGACGTGGTAATCAACGTTCGCTTGCTTGTTGATTCCACCGGGCGGCATCGAAAACAATCCGAACGTCAGGATCAGTTGTTCTCGAACGATCGGCTCCTTGGCCACCCAATCGGCGATCCCGTCGACAAACTGTTGCAGTGCGTCCTTGGATTTCTGCTCGCTCGAGACTTCAAAGATGTAGCGTTCGAGAGCAATCCGGTAATTGCAGTCCAGAATACTGTGGATGAACGTGGGACCGACAATCTCCTGATTCAGCTTTTTGCCGCTGCCTCCGACATAGGCATAGATCATCTTGTCACGATAACGCGGGTCTGCGCGGATTTTTCGAAACGCCTCTTCATAGATCGGGTGCATGGCGCGTTCCTTGTCAAACCGCGCCTGGCGTTCCGGAGTCATCTCTTTCACCCAGGTACTAATCAATTCGTTGATGATGAATTCATCAATGATGACGCCGTCGAGGACCGGCGATCGATCCAGCGTGCCGGTCCAATACTGATAATGTTCGTCGGCGGTTTTGGCCTGATGGTTGACACCTGTTGAGCCCACGAATTTTTTGCCCTGTCGGTGCCATTCCGCTGCGAATGCCGGGTCCAGTCTGGGGTTTCCCGGAACGACCAGTGTCGTCACGTTCGGCAGAATATCCTTCTTGAGAAAGTCGACGTCGTATTTACCGTACGATTTGATGGCCGGATCGAAGCCCAGGCCGCAGTGAATCAACTCGGGGATTGCCTTCACGACCAGTTTGTCGACGCGGATCGCTCCTTCGCATTCGACCGTGATCGTGTGTTCGCCGGCGGAGATATTCGACATCGCCTCAGTCAGCCGCGTTTCATTCGCCGCATGCTTGATAATCGCCAGCGGTTCTGGTCGATCGTCCAGTTTGATTGTGACCGTCCCTGTCCCTCGACAGTCCGCCGCGACAAAGATCCAACCCGCGCGAGAGCGTTTGAACAGCGTCGAGTATCTCGGCTGCGAAATCTCGGCGACCTCCAGCAGCTTTGTGACAATGTTGTTTTCTCGCTGTTCTCCTGTGAACACCAGGATTGCCGCCCGCGCGTCACGCGCAGAAACCAGGTTCAACCCTACGAAGAAACAAATCAGGACAGAGCGCATGGAAGGCCAACTTTCTGATTGAGCGAGATCGGGTTCGAGGCGAATTTTCGACGAATTCAATTTGGAAGGTGAGTACGTCGGGAAAGGAGGTACGTCTGTGACACAATTTGGAGTTGATCCAATACTCTTCAGCCGCAGAGCGGGCGCCCGAATAAAGAGGTTGTCCTGCTTTCCGGTCCATAACGGCAAGGACTTACGACTGCGAAAAGGCCAACTCAGATTTGGGGAAATAGGGGGTTTGCTTTTTCCTTTCGCCTGCAACTCCTTGCGGCGCAATGCCGGAAAGCCGGACAATCTCTAAAGCCTGGGGCGCTTTTCGCCCCAGGAGGCTGAACCGAGATCGAAACTGAAGCCCCCTCGGGGCGGCCAGTGAAGAACATCACGCGATGCGAAATAGAGAAACGGTTGGCATGTCTTCATGACAGATTAAGCAACGTTGCGGGACCGCGTTTCAAAATATCCCACACGATCTTTCCGTCTTGGCCGTCAAGCAATGAGCCCACATTGCCAGGTCGCTGGAATGTCAGCTTCTCGGCATCAATGCCGAACAAATGCAGCAGCGTGGCATGGTAATCGAAATGGTTCACGATCTTATCAATGGCCTTGTGACCAAGTTCGTCCGTGGCACCGTAGGCCAGGCCGCCTTTCACGCCGCCGCCAGCCAGCCACATGCTGAACCCTTGAGTATTATGGTCGCGTCCGATGTTCTTTTCGTTCTGGATGACCGGCAGACGACCCATTTCACCGCCCCAATGCACCAGGGTCGTGTCGAGCAGTCCTCGCCGCTTCAAATCCGTCACCAGTGCCGCGGATGGTTGATCCGTCACCTGGCACATATTCGGCAATCCCGTAACGATGCCTCCGTGATGATCCCACTGCTGATTGCCGGTATGGATCTGAACAAAGCGGACACCTCGTTCGATCAACCGTCGAGCCATCAGGCATCGCGTCCCGTACTCGGCGCATTTGGGATTGTCCAATCCGTATAACTGCTGCGTTTCTGCTGTTTCCTGCGAAATATCTAAAGCATCTTTTGCGGCGGTCTGCATTCGCGCCGCCAATTCATAACTGGAAATTCGCGCGGCAAGATCGTGCTCACCGGGATGCTGTGAAAGATGTTCCTGATTGAGTTGCTGCAGGTAACCCAGGAACCGCTGCTGCACCGCTCCCTGAAATTTGGGAGGTGGATCGAGGTTCAGAATTCGCGGCTCTTTCGGCCGAATCACAGTTCCCTGGTAGAGCGACGGCAGCCAGCCGTTGTTCCAGTTCTCCACACCCAGCACGGGCAATCCTTTTGGATCGGTCAAAATCACAAACGCGGGAAGATTGCGATTTTCTGTACCGAGACCATAGGTCAGCCACGATCCTAAAGACGGACGACCGTTCTGAATTCGGCCGTTGTTCAGCGCGTTGATCGATTGGCCATGATTGTTGACTGCGGTGTGCATCGAACGGATCAGACAGATGTCGTCGACAACTTCAGCCAGCTTCGGCAACAGTTCGCTCAGTTCCGTGCCACACTCGCCATGTTTCGAAAACTTCCAGGGCGAAGCGAACAGCTTGGCACTTGCTTCGGCAGCATTGTCATATTGGATCTGACCAGAAAAATTCTGCTGATGCCGCTTGTCGAGTTCCGGCTTGGGCTCGAACAGATCGATATGGCTTGGCCCACCTTGCATGAACAGCGAAATCATCGCCGTCGCCTGCGGTTCTTTGTGGCACTGCTTCGGCAGTGTGTCGAATGTGGGACGCTCGAGGTTCGGCTTGATAGGCGCCGCCTTCGCGTCTTCCGCGAGCAAGTACGTCAGTGCCAATGACGAAAGCCCAAATCCGGATTGCGCCAAGAAGTGCCGACGATGGTGAAGATTGGAAGTCATCAAGTTGTCACTCTTTCACATGAGCCAGTCTGTTGGATGGTCGGGTGCCACTGGCAGCGTCCTCGCTGCCAGTGTCTTCGAGAGCGATAAAAGACACTGGCAGCTCAAAGCCGCTGCCAGTGGCACCCGACCGAAAACGCTTGCAGTCCCGGCGCGCCGGGGCCGCCAGTGCCACCCAACCATTAACCATTTTCAACATCAATCCACATACAAGAATGCATTCGCACTGAACAGCGCCTGACAGAAACTCGACAATGCTTGTTGGGCCGCGGGTGGCTCTTTTGCAACCTGGTCCGCGGGAATCCTGGCGGAGACTTGCTGGGTCTGATCTGCCAGGAACGTCACGCTTGCTATCAATTGTTCCGGTGTCGGTGCGTGACCGAATGCCAGCCACCACGCCTTCGTGACCTGCGCCTTGGGATCTTCCCCGGTAATCGCGCAAATCCGATCCGCGAACCGCGCCGCTTCACGTATCACCAGTTCGTTGTTCATCATCAACAGTGATTGTGGAGCGACCGTCGAAACAGGCCGCAGTTCACAATTCGGAGCGAGTGATGCCATGTCGAACGGTTCGAGCATTCCCAACGGCAACGTTCGACGAACCTGCACATAAACGCTGCGACGAAATTCCGCTTCGCCGATCGAGACAGTCTTGCCCGTCGGCCTTCCCGCAGAGTCGCGCGTGTCGACGCCGACCACGACTTGCCCCACGTCATCCACGGTGACCGGAGTAGGTTCACCCAGCATCTTGTCGCTGAGCGTTCCTGAACAGGCGAGAATCGCGTCGCGAATTGCTTCGGCTTCCAATCGCCGCACGGACATCCGTCCTAACAAACGGTTGTCAGGATCGATTGCATCAAGTTCCAAACATCGGATCGATTGTTGCCGATAGACATTCGATCCCAGCAGCAATCGATGAAATCGCTTCAATTGCCAGCCGTCGGAAACGAATCGAGTCGCCAGCCAGTCGAGTAGCTCCGGATGCGACGGCTTTTCGCCCAGAAACCCGAAATCACCGGGGGTCGCCACGATTCCCTTGCCAAAATGATGCAGCCAGAATCGATTGACCAGCACTCGATTCAAAAGAGGATGTTTGCCGTCCGTCAGATGCCGCGCATATGCCAGACGCCGACCGCTGGTCGGCAATTGCGGATCGTCACTCGGAATCTCTGTGCGCTGTGCTGACGACAGAATCGCGAGTTCACCGGGTTCCACAACCTGTTTTGGCTGAGAGAATTCTCCCCGATAAAACAGATGCGTGGGTGGGATTTGTCCTGGCACCTCGGTCAAGCACGGAACGTAGTCTTCCTGAGGGCGTTTGCCGCGAATATCCGCAATCCGCTGGTCCCAGGTCTTGTTGAATTCGGTCAGTCTGGCAGCTTCGTAAAGATACGCGCTGCCACGATCGACATTCAGGCTGGGAAAATCCTTAAAGAGTTGTGCCTGCTCCGGTGTCCGCTTTTCGGCCGCAGCAGCCCGCGCTGTGCGAGCCAACTCGCGCTGTTCTTCTGAAAGTTTTCCGACTTCGCGATCGAAGATTTCCTGAACGATCGCATCCAATTCTTTGTTCCGCTCAGCGGTCTGGCCGGAGATTTCCGCATCAACCTGTTGAGCGATCTGGCGCTGCTCGGCCGACCACAACGAAATCAAGCGTGCTTGCGGGTTTCTCCAATTCTTCCAGTCAAACGCTGGTTCGAACAGCGCTCGAAAGCGATAGTAATCGGTCTGCGCAATTGGATCGTAGCGATGGTTGTGACACTGCGCACAACCCACGGTCAATCCAAGCATTGAGGTGGACACAATCTTGATCGTCTCGGCGATCACGTCGTTGCGGGCGACATTCGGATCGACTCCACCGCCGCTGGTTCCGTCTGGAGCCATCCGCAGAAATCCGGTCGCCGCGAGACGGTCAGCCGCATCAGCCGACAAGTTTTCATACGGCGGAAGGATCAGTTCGTCGCCGGCCAGTTGCTCGACGACAAACCGGTCAATCGGCTTGTCGATATTGAGCGCGCGGATCACATAGTCGCGATACTTATAAGCATAAGTCCGCACCGGATCAGATTCAGAATAGCCGTCGCTATCGGCGTAGCCAGCGATATCCAGCCAGTGCCGACCCCACCGCTCACCATATTTTGGCGAAGCCAGCAATTCATCTAATAAGCGCTCAAAGGCGTCAGGATTCGAATCATTCACGAACTGCTCGATGGCATCGGGAGTCGGAGGCAACCCATGCAGATCAAACGTCAGTCGGCGAATCAATGACGCGGGGTCCGTTTCCGGCGAGAATCTCCGCTGCCGCTGCTCGAGCTTTGCCAACAGGAACCGATCAATGGGTGAGCGAACCTGGTCGACGCTGGCGACAGTCGGAACGACGGGGTTTTGAATCGGTTGAAACGACCAGAAGGCTCGTTCTTCAGCCGTAAAATCACCAGCGGCAGGCGTCTCTGGCTCGTCCCTGGCTGTCTTTGCACCGCTCGCAATCCAACGCCGGATGACATCGATTTGCTGTGGCGTGAGTTTCTTCTCACTGGGCGGCATCTCCCCCGTGACGATCTTCTGCAGAAGGTGACTCTCGTCGGGTTTTGAGGCTACAATCCCTGGGCCGGATTCTCCCCCGCGAATAATCAGCCGGGCAAGTCGAAGATCGAGCTTGCCTTCGAACTTTTCTTCCTCACCATGACACTGAAAACAGTTTGCTTTCAGAATCGGGCGGACGTGAGTTTCAAACAGGGACTCACCAGACGAGTCGGCAGCAACAGCGACGGAACTGCACAGGGCAACACAGATTCCAAGATATTGAAAGGCGGGAAACTTCATGGCGGGCCGCAAGTGTGCGCGTCGGAAAAGTCGGTGGAAAATCTTCGAGAGTTTTTTCAGGGGATTCCAATGAATGCTCGTTCTCACGGTCATTCCAATGAAGGCTCAAGTGATCGAGTCTGCACCTGTGCAACCGATCGGGTATTTTGAAGCCGCAGAGCGGCGTCCAAATAAAGAGGTTGTCCTGCTTTCCGGTCCATAACGGCAAGGACTTACGACTGCGAAAAGGCCAACTCAGATTTGGGGAAATAGGGGGTTTGCTTTTTCCTTTCGCCTGCAACTCCTTGCGGCGCAATGCCGGAAAGCCGGACAATCTCTAAAGCCAGGGGTGGCCTCCACCCCTGGGATTCATCAGTTCAAAATGACTCAGGCCCCAGCGGGGCCGTCGCTCTGAAATCACCAAATGAAACAGCCCGATGGTGTTTTTTTGAATTCCTGTCAACCATTTCTGTGTATCCAATCGCGTGATGTTCTCCACTGGGCCGCCCCAATTGGGGCTTCGTTTCGATAACGGTTCAGCCTCCTGGGGCGAAAAGCGCCCCAGGCTTTATTCGGACACCGCTCTGCGGTTCAAGCCGATTGGCTCAACGCAGACTTACCGACTTTCCTGACGCACACACGGGCCGCAGGCAGGAGTCAACTTTCGTCTCAGATCAATTATGTTGGATGTTTTTTGCAAACGCAACATGGAGCCCAATCAATTGACGCACGTTTGATAGGATGACGACGGTTGTGCGGGCCTATTTTGCATCCAACACCAAGGAGTCGACACGAGTGGAACCTGACCCTCTGCATGATTCATCGTCGCCAGACACCCAGATGAAAATCTGGCTGGCCCGAGCAGTCAACATGGAGGCATCGGATCTCCACTTGATTCCGGGGTATCGGCCCGTCGTACGCCTGCACGGAAACCTGGTCGAACTTGATGAAGCGATTTTGGATGATCGAGCGATTCTGGATTTGATTGCGACGTATTGTCCCGCCGGCCTGGCCGAACGGTATCGCGTGGAACGCAACGCAGATTTCTCGTTTGAGATCCCCGTCAATGGTCACGTGAATCGATTTCGGACGAACCTGTTTTTTGCTGACGAACATCCGGCAGCCTGTCTGCGCATTGTTCCGTCGGTGATTCCCGATTTCGCCTGGGCCAATTTCCCAACGCCTCTTGCAGAACGCGTGATCGGACTACAAGACGGATTGGTGATCCTGACGGGAATCACCGGTTCCGGCAAAACAACGTCACTCGCCATGATCGTCGATCAGTTCAACCAGATGGGAGGACGGCGGATCATTACGGTTGAGGAACCGGTTGAATATCGGTATCCGCAGGCCGGCAATTCGGTGGTGACACAGCGCGAAGTCGGCTCCGACGTGCGGAGCTTCGCCGAGGGTTTACGATCTGGATTAAGGCAAGATCCGGATGTGATTCTCGTCGGAGAAGTTCGGGATCGAGAAACCGCTCAGATCGTTCTGAGCGCCGCCGAAACCGGTCATCTCGTCTTCACCTCACTTCATACGCGCGACACCAAAGGCGCCATCAGTCGTTTTGCCGACTTGTTCCCACAAGACGTGCAGAGTGACATCCGCTCGCAACTGGCGATTGGCCTTCGAGCCATCATCTGCCAGAGGTTGCTGCCGGATCTCTTGCCAGGGAAAAAACGCCATCTGGCGCTGGAAGTTCTGTGGAATTCAATTCCCATCGCCAGTTGCATTCGACAAGGAAAACTGGAAACCATCGACAACTATCTGATGACACGACGCGACGAAGGGATGGTCAGCTTCGACGAATCCATACGCAAGCTGCTAGTGGCCGGAAAAATCAGCTACCAGGTGGCCGAACAAAACGTGCGAGATCCGTCGATCCTGAAGCGATAGTGCAACTAAATTAGCAATCCGCCTGCGGCGGTTCATCGAGTGAGGTATGCACGCCAAGGGGTCCAATAGAACTTCTCCCAACCGTGACAAACGCCGGCGAAGTCATTATCGACGACATTGACGTGCGTCAGCTCAATGCGACCGCCGTCGCCTTCGGGCACGAACGACAGGATCAAGGTCGAATCAAGATCGGTCGGTCCCCAATGAGGCGAACGCCACGACTGCACAATCAAACGCTTCGGAACCACCTGCAGAATCGTGCCACTGAGAATGTCATTGAACGCACGGAACGGAGCACCAGGTTGCGGTGCGATTGTCACGGGCGCACCAGTGAACGCCGCATGCGCAACGGGATCAAGATACATATCAAACAATCGATCGGACGAGGCTGGCAACGAGGCAGCCAATTGAATCGTACGCGGCATCAGCGATTTCCTTTCCATGTCCAGAATGAAGATATCCCAACCATAGCCCGCTGCGCAAGCAAGGGATCTTCGAATTTCAGGAATCGCCACGCACGCAAGGGATCTTCATATTTAGGAATCAGCGCGCACGCAAGGGATCTTCGAATTTCGGGAATCAGCTAATCAGTATCAACGGCAGATCGGAAGATCCCTTGCTTGCGCAGCGGGCTATGGAGATCGATGTTGGGCTCCGAGAACTATTGTCCATCACGGACATATCGAATTGCGGCCTCCAAACTTTTGTCATCACCGATCCATCGCCGACTCCCGCGTTCGGTCCACCATTTCGTTCGAAGAGATTGGTCATCGGTAGCAGCACGATCAATTGCTCGGTGCGCGACCTTGGCTGATTTTCTGCGGCGGTATTCCAACTCGTTGAGCTTCCTCGCGCCCCACGCCTTGAACTGATCACGGACTTTTTTGGGATCGCGGTTGGCCGAGACGATCACGTGCACATGATTCGTGCGGCAATTCACCGCGTGCAGTTGCCACCCGCGAATTCGGCAGTGATCAGTAATCGTCGCCTCGATCAGCCGCCGTTGTTCCACGTCCAGAAGACAGGCGTCGTTTGTCATGCGCGCCTGTGCCTCCAATTTCAGAATCGGATCGGGAAGTTGAGCCCCAAGTCCGTAATCCATCCATCCACGCTCGTCGCCGGGTAGCCAGGTTCCGTACGTCGTCCAAGTCAAGAGAAACGCCAAAGGATCCGGCATCGGAGGCTCAAACGGCCGCGCGGATTGATTGATGAAGTTTGACAAGGTCATTACTCCACACAAAAAACCTTAGCCCGCTGCGCAAGCAAGGGATCTTAGGATTTCCGGAATCGCCACGGACACAAGGGATCTTCATATTTAGGAATCGGCGCACAAGCAAGGGATCTTAGAATTTCAGGAATCCGCTAATCAGTATCAACGGCAGGTCAGGAAGATCCCTTGCTTGCGCAGCGGGCTATGGTTGCGTGACGTCCAATCCAATTCCAAAATGCGTTGCAAAGACGACGCTGCTCACTTATTCGTACCCAAATTGCACGTTGTCCTTGCCGCTGGCTAATTCGTACGTGACAAGCCGCTTGATGTGCACCGCTTACCAGAGGAGAGCATTGTGAACAGTGATGAAAAGGCAATTCGCGAACTCGTAGACAAATGGATGGCGGCCAGCAAAGCCGGAGACACAAATGCCATTCTGGAGTTGATGGCGGATGACGTCATTTTCATGGTCCCGGGCAAAGAACCGTTCGGAAAGTCGGCATTCGCCGCTGCCAGTCAGGAGATGGGTGGAGTCCGAATCGATGGAACCGCTGAAATTGTGGAACTGCAAATCCTGGGTGACTGGGCCTTTATTCGCAATCGTCTGGAGATCGTCGCCATACCGCCGAACGGCACGGCCATTGTTCGCGGAGGTTATACCCTGACCATCCTGCAAAAAAATGCCGATGGAAAATGGTTGCTCATGCGAGATGCCAATTTACTGACGTGAGAACACAACACAAAAACCTTAGCCCGCTGCGCAAGCAAGGGATCTTCGAATTTCAGAAATCGCTGCGCATGCAACGGATCTTCGGATTTCAGGAATCGCTCCGCGAGCAAGGGATCTTCAAACCTTGGGACACAATTACACAACCCAACTATTCCGTCACCAACGAGAGAACGATCTAATCTTGCGACGAATTTGAACACCAATTGGCAATCATGATCTTTGATTGTCTTGATGAGCGGTATTCCTGATCTGATACAACGTCGCTGTACCACGAGACAGAAAGATCCCTTGCTTGCGCAGCGGGTTGAGGGTTGAGATTTTCAGAAAGATCCCTTGCTTGCCAGCTTTTTGCATGAGGAAACGCAAGTTATTGATACATAAGGTAATTGCGTGCAATATACCGAATGTATAGTGAATAGTATAACTCTTACTGAAATAATGACTTGCGCCACCTCATGCAAAAAGCTGTTGCGCGGCGGGCTGAGGTTTTGGAGCCTATTCCCCTGCCGGCGGCTCTTTCACCCAGGCTTCGTTAAACGCTGCGTGCTTCATGCCTTCGCCCTGATTCGAGTAGCTGTACACCGCATGAATCATCCCGTCGCGCCCCTGAATCACCACCGGATAATGGTATGAGCCCTTCTCTTCTTTTTCGAGATGTCGCGTCCACTTCCAGGTCTTTCCTTCGTCATCCGAAATTGACACTGCCAACTGGTTACGGCCCCGTTCCAAATCGTTGTAGACCATCACCCAATCTCCATTCTCGAGCCGCACGCCATCAACGCCCGCTCCCGGATTCAACAGATCAGAACTCGTCACGGCGCTCCAGGTCAGACCATCGTCTTTCGACTCCGAGACCCTGATCCGTTTCGGCTGCGCGTTGTTTCGCATGTAGGCCACCAGGGTGCCATCGTTGCGGCGCAGGACACTGGCCTGGATATTTCCAAATCCGATAATCGGATCGCTGGCATACCAGGTTTCGCCCTGGTCATCACTGATCGCCATGATGCACGCGGAAAAGGTGTCCGTATAAAGTGGAAACAGAATCCGCCCGCTCGGCAAGACCGTTGGTTTACAACGTGGCTGCCAGCCCAGTCGTTGATACAATTTCTCACCCGACTTTTCGACCATCCGGTCAAGCCTCGCCCGTCGATCGGCATCAATCGGTCCGGTCTCTTTCATCCGCTGCTGATAGGCGGCCGTCATTTGGTCCTTCAATTTATCTGGCTTCAGCAGAATCGTCCCCTGCCAGTCCCATTTGGGCGGCCCATCAGCGGTGTAATTCGTCGAGATGCGATAGTTCGTGATGCAGGATTCCCAGGAGTTGGCGATAATGACCGGCCAGAACAGCCACAATCGGTCCTGCCTGTCGATCATCATGCAGGTATTGCAATCGGGAAATCCGGGGACGTCCGCCATGACGAACGCCTTTTCCCACGTGGTCGACCCCTTTCGACGCCTCGAGCCGACAACCTGAACATCGTCGGAATCGCGTTCACCTTTACCGCGATACCACGATACGAGCAGATCGCCGTTCGAACATTCGACAATTCCCGGCGCATGGTGGTGCATCTTTTCCAGCGGCGCGAGCAACTCGGCTTCGTACACAGGAGAACCATCCGCCGCATTTCCAAAACCGAGCAACAGCAGCAGAACAACCTCGGACATGATCGAATTCATGTAGGCCGCCTCAGGAAGAAGAACAAGATAGGAAGAACAACAAGATGTCAGGAAAGTTTTAATGAGCGTTGATCAGGATACAGGATTCAACCAGCCTACTGTAGCGAACAAGGCCGCCACAGGCGGTTTGCAAGTGCGGGTCGCACCTACCTGTCGCGTTGAAACATGGGTTAGACGCTATGGATTCAGGCTCGCGGGACGCCACACTTCGTGTTGGAAGCGCTCGACATCACTGGCGGTGATGGTGGAGTGCGCTCATTGCTGCGATTCATGGGAAGCTCTGCATTGGCCGCGAGTTCCCAAAGGGCGTTTCCATTCGCAGCCCCGGCGCACCGGGATTGAAATCTGGTTCGCCCCCCTTTCTCAGTCCCGGCGCGCCGGGACGAAAGCTAGTACCCGCAGGCGAAGCCTGTGGATTCAGGCGCGAATGAGTTATTTCAAGCCCCGAATGGCAACGCTGTGACGCATGTTCACTCGACGCGTTGAAGGGTGTGCCACTGCTTTGGAGTCTGCGGAAAAGCAGTGTCTTTGCTGTTTGTAAGCAAATCGATACCGGCACTGCTTGCCGAGGACGGCCAAGCACTGGCACGCAACGGAAACCTCAGCACGCTGCGCAAGCAAGGGAAAACGTTCAAGATCCCTGACTTGCGCGGCGGGCTGAGGTTTCTGACCTTCGTTTCCTTTGCACTGCAAATGTTTGGAATCCTTTCATTTTGCGAAGATTCCCGTTTGACGAGGCGAGTCACAAATCGAATACGTTAAGAGGGATTTAAACCACTGATGACACTGATAACCACGGATGAAATGCGAAGTCATTCGTATTGAATCTTATCCGTGTCGATCCGTGTGATCTGTGGCTAATCCTCTTTAATCGTCGTTCTCTGGTGGGGTTCGCGAACGACCAACCCTACGGTTTAAAACTCAGGAAGATCCCTGACTTGCGCGGCGGGCTGAGGTTTCTGACCTTCGTGTCCTTCGCGCTGTGGCCTTCTGTTCAAAAAATCTTTTCCTGCTTTACGAACGCGTTCCCAAACTCCCGCTTGAGAACGCATCTCTTTGAAGCTCTATTTTGTTAGTTTTTCGAGCTCTGTAGACTCAGGAAGATCCCTTGCTTGCGCAGCGGGCTGAGGTTGCGCGGTCGGGCCAGGGCGATGCTCAACTCATCAATGCCGTCAGCGGCTGGCCTTCGGAGATCTTGTGAGGCTGGCCTTTCTGATCGTGCAGAATCAGATCATGGGAGATCCCCAGTGATTCATAAAGGGTTGCCGCGATATCATCGGGTTTGACGGGCAGATCGGTGACATCGGCAGCGTGCTGGTCGGTCGCTCCGTACACCACGCCGCCGCGAATTCCGCCACCGATCAACTGAATCGAATAGGCCCGCGACCAATGATCACGGCCGCCTCCGTCGTTGGTATTGATCTTCGGCGTCCGTCCAAATTCACCCATCACGACGATCAGTGTTTCGTCGAGCAGACCTCGTTCGTCGAGGTCGGTAATCAGCGCTGACAGAGATTGATCGAACTCGGGCAGCAAGTTGTCGTTATACAGCCGAAAGTGATCGCGATGAGTGTCCCAGATCTGAAACGACGACAAGGTCGTATTCACAGGATTCGACACCGCGTTGGCCGTGACAAACCGCACCCCGGCCTCGACCATCCGCCGCGCCAGCAGCATGACCTGTCCCATTTCAAAGCGGCCATAGCGATCGTGCGTTTGCGGCGACTCACGGCTGAGATCAAATGCAGCTTGAGTTTTGGGCGACAGAATGAGTTGCATCGCTTTCGACTGGTGACTGTCGAGTGTCTGCAATCCAGCGACACGGTGGGCATCGGCGAACCCTTCATCCATCGATTTGAGCAAAGTCTGACGAGCCGTCAGTCGGCCAGAATTCACCGTCTCGGGCAATTGCAGAGCATCGGGAATCGGCAACTTGCCTTCCCATTTTGGGGATGCCGCCATCATCCGATTGCGGACGACCGGTAATGGATCGTAGGCCTTTCCCAACCAGCCACCGCCGGCACTGGGCGTCGGAAACCCCATGTCGAACAAATACGTGGGCGTCAGCACAAAGCTGGGCATCCATTCCGGCGACGGCAATGTCTTGGCGATCACCGAACCGTAGGTCGGATGGTCGGTCGGCTTGGGAACAATCTCTTGATCACTCGTCGGTGAATGGCCGCTGAGCGCATAGGCCGCCCCGGTATTGTGTCCCAGCAGATGATGATTCATCGAACGGATGATCGCCATCTTGTGCGTCAGTCCCGCCAGCAACGGAAGCTTTTCGCAAATCTGAATACCTGGCACGCGAGTCGAGATTGGTTGATACGGCCCGCGAATACTATCCGGTGCCAGCGGCTTCATATCGAACGTGTCGTGTTGAGCCTGTCCGCCATTGAGCAGCATCAGGATGCAGTGTTTGGCGCGTTTCACCGTCTCGGCATGAGCGGTTCGCCGGAACAAATCGGCAAGGGTCAGCCCCCCCATCGAAAGCGCCCCAGCACGGAGCACCTCACGCCGGGACAGTTGTCCTTTGTGGGATAGAGGTCGTCCGAAGATGCGTAACATCAGCACGTCCGATGAAAGATACGACTCACATGCAGTCGACAAAAACCACGTCGATCCGGAAAACATGGATTATCTGCGGATTCGGCAGCTACCGCAATCAAAATTGAACAAATGATCGGCCGCGCCTGCATTCCTCAGCCCGCCGCGCAAGCCAGGGATCTTGTAGCCCGGATTATTCCTCAGCCCGCGCGAGCCAGGGATCTTGAACGTTCTTGCTTGCGCAGCAAGGGATCTTCGAATTTCAGGAATTTGCTAATCAATATCAACGGACGGGTCGGAAGATCCCTTGCTTGCTTGCGAAGCGGGCTGAGGTTGCGAGGTGTTTTAGGCAATCTGACTTCAACAGACTGTCACATCGTCCGAATTTGAACGAGGTCTTTGTCCCGGTAGGGACTGAAGCGATTAGCCGGTGGTTGAGCGCAGCGACACCACCGGTTCGGTTATGCAACGCCATTCCATCCTGAAAGGATGGCAGATTTTCCTCGCGTCGAACCGGGTGAGTCAACGTTCTGTCGCGAGGTTTCTGTCATCCCGTCCGGGATGAGGAAATCGTCTTCTCTGCATACCGGTGGTGTCGCTGCGCTCAACCACCGGCTAATTGCTGTAGTCCCTGCCGGGACACAATCGCACCAGATCGTGCCTGTTTTTCCGCGTAAAAATGCTTCACAGCGTTCCCCAGCCGGGGCGATCGCTCTGCACCTCGAACGACGCGATGAGTCTTTCCAGACATTGAGATCACCAGACGAAACAGTTCAATGGCGTTTTTTGTATTCCTGTCGCCCGTGGTCGATTCAAGCGTCTGATGCAATCGATCCGAAACGAGTTCGCACGGTCATCGCATTCATCGTTCACTCCCCATCGCGTCCGGCAACTCACTACTTTCCACTTTCTACCGACTACTATCTGGCCGCTTCGGCCCGCCCTCGGATTCTTCCAGTCTTGTGTACTTTCCACTCTCAAAACGACTCTCTGGCCGCTTCGGCCCCTACTGTGAGGGCCAGGATGCCGAAAATGGCTTGCTCGAATCGCTCGGGTTGATTGAGCGCCAGATCACAACAGGGCGTTCCGATTCGCAGTTTTGAAATCAAGCGCGCCGACCTTGTCCCAGCCGCGGATGCGGCGACAGGTACGCTTGCAAGTTCATCTGCCGCCGCGTTCGCGATTCCCCGTTGCGGGACTTTACATGTGAATACGGAGTATTCTGAAATGAAAATTGGATTTTCTACCGGCAGCATCGCTCTTGACGACGTGCAACGTGGTCTGGATATTGCCACACATTGCCGGACCAATGCGGTCGAACTATCGGCGTTGCGCGAGGATGAACTCGATCCTTTGCTGCAATCACTCGATCGACTTGAAAATAATCTTAAGCCCTTCGGATACATCTCGTTTCACGCGCCAAGTAAACGAGAGAAAATGTCCGAAATCGAGTTCGTTGGAAAACTTCGACAAGTTGCAGATCGAGGTTGGGCAATCATCGTTCACCCCGATGTGATCGAGGATTTCTCGTTGTGGCGAGCGTTGGGCGGAGCTGTCTGCATCGAGAACATGGACAAACGCAAGAAAATTGGTCGCACCGCCGCCCAGCTTGAGCGAATCTTTGATCAGTTGCCGGAAGCAACATTCTGTTTCGATATTGGGCATGCCCGCCAGGTTGATCCAACGATGCAGGAAGCAGAATCTTTTCTCAGATGCTTCAAACACCGAATTCGGCAAGTTCATATGAGCTATGTCAATTCGCAAAGCCGCCATGAGCGGTTGAATTTTGAGAGCATTTGTGCGTTTCAGCAGGTGGCTCACTGGTTGGACAAATCCATTCCCGTGATACTCGAGACGCCAGTCCGGTGTGGCGAAGTCGATGACGAGATTTCTGCCGTCGAAAAAGTATTTGCTGTCGATGTTTGATCTCTGGTGTCGACAATTGCTCTCGGATTGAACGCCAAGATTGTCAGTCAAGTGGTTCGAGCTAAATTAGCCCGGATTATTGCTCAGCCCGCCGCGCAAGCCAGTCCGCCGCGGCGGATTGAACGTTCTCCCTTGCTCAAGGGATCGAGTCT
>Ga0206876_1008_pt1 | contig 69374 bp, 67 predicted proteins | sample Alteio_BWOrgCont_10_FD_152619 | JGI IMG/M metagenome (GOLD analysis project Ga0206876, IMG submission 152619) | Enriched cells from forest soil in Barre Woods Harvard Forest LTER site, Petersham, Massachusetts, United States -... | ecosystem: Environmental > Terrestrial > Soil > Temperate forest >...
AAAGATGGATGAAGGTGATGACGATGAGCCACAGCAGAATCCGGTTGCGCGGCCCGTGGCCGCGTCAGAGGGTTCTGCGCAGGCCTCGCGAGCTGCAGCTGGCGTTGCTGCCCAAGCCCTCCAAGCAAAGATGGCAGCGGCAAACTTAAAGTCACTTTTGGGCGAATACACTCCCCCTCCACTCTCATTACTTGAGCGCGACAAGGGCCGCCCCGGCGTTGGTGACATCAAGGCAAACGCAAATATCATCAAACGCACGCTGGCGAACTTCGGCATTGTTGTTGAACTTGATGGAAGCCAGCCGACTCTTCGCGGAAGGCACCCCACGCCAAAATAAAAAAGAGCAGCGGAACAAGAAAATATCCGACACCGAGCAGGTAATTAAACAGCCAGTAAATGTCTGAGCCACCGTTACCGGCCGCACCAAAGTACGCAAGCGTAAAGAGTATCCCGAGGATGACAAGAACGATGGCAAGTATCGTGCGCTTTGTTTCTGCTGGGATAGCACGCAGCGGATTCGAGCTTTCAGCTTTCTGTTTGCCTGATTTCCGCGCCATAGTATGCGCACATCATAACATGCGTGATACAGTTTTTCGCTTGGTGGACAAGAGTTTTTGCTTTCTTTTGGGGGAGGCGTATACTCAAAGACATAAAGAGTCTTTGAACGTCTTTAAGAAATTAAAAGACAATAAAGGACTTTTTAAAGACAAAATCGTGTCTGATATACACAAGAAATTTCACGAGTTTGCTTTAAAATCAATCCTTTTTAAAGGACGAACTGATTGGTATTTTTGTTATTTGAAGTCTGAAAAAATTGCACATGTGTTGTCCGTGTTGGCACAACAATCGGAAGTAAAGGAACGCGAGTTGGCCTATAAAATGAGTATCGCTGCAGCGGAGCTCCCGCAAACAATTGCGCACTTTGCAGCGGGCGAGGTTGATGCGGCAGTTGTTATCGCGGATATTTTTTCCTTGCTTTCGCGCGTTCGACTTGCCACTACGGGCGGCCTTTTGGGGAACGAAAATGGCGCTATATTGTTGAATGAATACGAAGCACTTGCCGAGCGTTTTTCTATCAGCTTGCATCCGTCGCCGTTTACATCAATTCAAGATTTTTCTGTTTCCGAAATTGATACGGAGGACAGTCCTCCGAAAGGAGCAGAGGGACGCCTTGGGGAGCAGCAGCTTTTAGGGACAGAAAACAATAAAGGACAAACAAAAGGACATATAAGCCAAGAACATAAAAGACAGTCTGAACGGCTCGAAAAAATACTCAAATTTGTACGTGAAAACGCCCAATCTTCCATCAAGGATATAGCCTCGGTGATACGTAATTGCAGTGAAAAGACAATACAGCGCGAACTCGGTGTCCTTATCTCCCAAGGGTTGGTTAAAAAAATAGGCGAGCGCCGCTGGAGTGTTTACGTGGCTATCTAGCCTTACAAACAGGGCCTTTTTGACCATACCTTATATATAGTCATTTTCGATTGACGCAGCAGGCCACCGGTGGTAGTTTTATGACACCCACAGACATGTGAGCGCAGCCCCTTCGGGGGCTCATTTGCGCTGTTGTCCACAGGGTATTTTTGAGTTCTGTACCTCTCCACCATATACTTGAGTGTAGCGACTGAATGTCGGCATACGGGGCATATTAGGAAGTACAGAATTTCATAGCTCGTTGACAACAGAATAGAAGAGCTACAAGACGCAGTAAGTACTGCGTAGCAGGCGCGTCTCCACTACAAGTAGAGCTCGCTAGAACTTCCCGAATTCCTTATCCCTTCATGGTTGTTATGGTTGCACGTCCCACTCCCCATTTGGCTACCAATCGCGTGCCTCTTCGCACGGCATCGATATCTCTTCCTTCTTTATAAGAGGGAACACAGAGATACCGGTGCCGAGCGTCTAGAGACTGCGGGTAGATGTTTTTACGCAGGTTCATTTTTATCGGCACGATTACAAGTAATTATTAGTTTGTTCGATTAGTTACATTATGACTATTACTCAGAGTTCATCACGTTTCGTCGCTGTCGTAGGCGGCGCAGTGGTTGCCTTCGGACTTTTGTTCGGAGCTATCGCAGCACCGGTTCACGCGTCAGCACTGACCCCTTCTCAGGTCAGCGCGATTGTCTCTCTCCTCCAGTCCTTCGGGGCGGATGCGGGAACCATCGCAAACGTTCAGGCATCGCTCACTGGCGGTACGGTTACCACTACAACTGGTAGCAGCACAACAACCGGTGGCTCATGCTCGACAACGTTCAACAACGATCTCACGATCGGTTCTACCGGTTCGGATGTTATGGCACTTCAGAAGTTCCTGAACATGTCTGCAAGCACGATGATTGCATCATCGGGTGCAGGTTCTCCAGGTATGGAAACTTCGACCTTCGGCCCGCTTACGCAGGCAGCGGTCATCAAGTTCCAGACCCAGAACAACATCGCACCGGCAGCTGGTTACGTAGGTCCGTTGACCCGCGCAAAGCTTAATTCGCTCTGCACTTCGTCAACAACGACTACGACCACTACTACGACTGGCGGTACAACTACCACCACGACTGGTACGGGCACCGCAACTGTATCGGCAGCGGCACAGCCGGCAAACGGCATCGCTCCGTACAATGCAGCTCGCATTCCGTTCACTAAATTCACTGTCAGCGCAAGCGGTGGTGATGTAACGCTCAACAGCGTTACGGTTGAACGCGATGGTATCGCATCTGATGCAGCTTTCAGCGGCGTCATGTTGCTCGACCAGAATGGTAACGAAATCGGTATAACAAAGACCTTGAACAGCAACCACCAGGCGGTGATTGGTGCTCCGGTTGTTATCCCGAACGGTACAACGATGACCTTCACAGTTGCGGCAAACCGCCCATCTTCTGACTCATCTACGTACGCAGGTCAAATAGCAACCTTCTCTGTTGTCGCGGTTAACACCAACGCAGCAGTTACGAATGGTGCACTTCCGATCACCGGTGCAAGCCAGACAATCAACGAGACTTCAAACCTCATTGGTTCTTTGACTGTAAACCGTGGTCCGTCTGAGCCGAGCTACAACAGCCAGCTCAACGTAGGCACTACTCAGTACATCTTCTCTTCGGTCCAGCTCACTGCTGGTTCTTCTGAAGATGATTGGTTGAAGTCGATCCGCTTCCACCAGGTCGGTTCTGCTTCGCAGAGCTACCTCGCAAACGTTGTTGTAGTAATCAATGGCACCTCATACCCGACAACGGTATCAGCTGACAACTACTACACAGCAACTCTCCCAGGTACTGGCATTGATATTCCGAAAGGAAATACTCTCAATGTTGCTATCCAGGGCGACGTAGTTAACGGTTCCAACACGACAGTTGAATTCGATATCGAAAAGGCATCTGACATCAACGTCGTTGGCGGTACGTACGGCTACGGCATCAATCCGACGTATCCGACTGTTTCAGGTTCGTGTGTAGCAAATGGCTCACGTGGTACTGTGCAGAACTCGGATGACCCATACTTCTGTGCTGACACTGCACTCATTGCAGCAGGTACAGTAACGGTCTCTACGTCGAACGCTATCTCGTCACAAAACATTGCCTTTAACCAGAACAACCAGCCGCTCGCGGCTATTGCAGTTCAGGATCAGGGTGAATCAGTTTCTGTTGGCAAGATGGTATTCCACCTTATGGCGGGTATCTCGTCTATAAGCAGCGGTGCTCTCATTGCAACCACCACCCTCCCTACCGGAGCAGTCACGAGCGTCTCGCTTGTTGACCAGAACGGTAATGTCCTTGCGGGTCCTGTTGACGCTGACACCAGCGGCAACGTTACCTTCACTGACACTGTTACCTTCCCAGTCGGCACGACAAACGTGACGCTTGAAGGCAAGGTCAACAGCGGTCTCACCAATGGCTATGTCTCTGGAGAAACCATCGGTGCCCAGACCAATCCGGGCGGCGGCGACTGGTCTTCAGCAGTAGGCCAGACCACTGGCAGAACTATCACCTTCAATAACGGTGAAGTTGGCGGATCTCTCGCAATGACTCTCCAGTCGGCAGCTCTTACGGTCTCAGCATCGTCAGTTCCGATTGCACAGACTGTTATCGCTGGTTCTAGCCAGTTCACCTTCGCAAACTACGTAATCAATGCTGGTTCATCCGGCGAAGACGTACGTATCTCAACTCTTCCGGTTCTCTACGCTACGACTGGTAGCGCAACCGACTTGTTGAACTGCCAGCTCTACAACGGTTCTACGTCGGTCACAACTGGTGGCCACGTTATCAATCCGTCTGCTGTAGGTACTCAGACCTTTACCTTCGACAACAACGGCATCACCGTTCCGAAGGGCACGTCTGTAACACTCGCACTTGAATGCGATGTCCGCAGCGGTCTCACTTCAGGTACATACACATGGGGTATTACCAGCCCTAACACAAGCTACACAGGCGCATCGGGTGCTACGAGCGGCCAGACTGTTTCGACGGTCTTCAGCTCAACCAACTCGGCTGGCCAGACTATGTCAGTCTCGACTGGCGGTACTCTGACAGCAACGCTTGATTCTTCGACTCCATCATTCGGCGTCGTCTCGGCTGGTTCAACTGGTATTGACCTCGGTCACATCAACTTCGCAGCTACGAACGAAGCGGTTAACCTCCGCCAGGTCGCGCTGCAGCTCACGTCTGGACACAACTATGACCTCGTTGGTAACCAGGTTACGTTGTGGGATGCTTCAACCAACACACAGGTTGGTACGGCAACCTTCTCGACGGGTGCAAACGCTACTTCGTCACTTATTGCAAACGGTACCTTCACCATCCCGGCGAACGGCAACCGCATCTTGATCATCAAGGGCAGTATCGCGGCAATTAGCGTCAACGGTCCTATCACAGCTTCGGGCGACACGCTCAAGGTTGACTACGACGGTAACAACAATGGCGTCAATGGTAACTATGGCGTCGGCGTATCGTCAGGTCAGACCCGCACTCCGGCGTCTGTTGACACTGCGGTTAAGGGCGTAACGATCTACAGATCGTTCCCGACCTTCACCTATGGCACCACAGGTGGTACAGCATTCAGCGGCAACCAAGCTCTCTTGACCCTCACCGTCGGTGCGGACTCACAGGGTGACGTAACGTTGAACAAGCTCACCTTCGGAGTCTCGACCACAACCGCTACCATCAACAACCTCACCTTCACTGGCCCGAACGGCAGCGTCGGTTCGGTCGGTAGCGCATACGGTACGAACGACGGTGTCATCAACAGCGGTACAGGCAACGTAATCGTTGACTTCAACAGTGTTACGAACACTGGGGACGCTATTGTTCCTAAGGGCACAACCAAGACCTACACCCTCCGTGGTACGCTTACCCTCAACGGTACGAACTCGACGGGTTCAATCTCGGTTCAGCTCAAGGCTGATGCTCACCTTCCTCAAATCACGCTTAACGGCAATGGTTTGGCGACGAGCACAGACTCATCGCTCACGTCTAGCTTCATGATCTGGTCTCCGGAATCGACCTCTTCGGTCTTGACTCCGCTCACCAACAATGACTGGACAAACGGCTACGGTCTCGGCGGCTGCTTCGCAACCTCCGGCCTTGGCTCAGACTGCTTCTCGAACGTTCTCTCTCACTAATCTGAGACAGAGCTGACGTAAGTTAGTTAGCAAAAGCCCCCTCTCACGAGGGGGCTTTTGTGTTATATGGGCAAAAAATTTTATCCGAATCCCGCGGAGGACCGACCTCCGCAGGATTCTTCTTATCAAAAATTCATCACCTTTCCCTTACTATATTCTTCGGAGGACAGTCCTCCGTAAATAAAAAAACATGCTTCGACACACCCCTTTTGCAATTGGCGAAACCTATCACATTTATAATCGTGGTGCCCATAAACAAAATGTCTTCACCAATGATGTGGATTATAAACGTTTCTTACTTTTACTTTTTATAATGAATAATCCAGCCCCTTTTGAGCTAAGACATATATTGGCAAAATACGGAGGACAGTCCTCCGAAATCATTTTTGAAAAAGAAAAATCAGTACATTCGCTGGTAGACGTTTTAGCTTATTCACTCATGCCAAACCATTTTCATGTAGTTGTGAGGCAAAAAGGAGAAGGGGGCATAACAAAATTCTTCAAGAAAGTTCTAACTGGATATTCTATGTATTTCAACACTAAATATAACCACAGCGGCATCTTATTTCAGGGGCCATTTAAGAGTAAACATATAGATACTGAGTCCTATTTTCGTTGGATTTTTTCATATGTACATCTAAATCCACTTTCTCTTATTGAGCCGGGATGGGAAGAGGTGGGCATAAAAGACAAGAATAATGTTCGTAATTTTATGAGGAATTACAAGTACTCCAGTTATCAAGATTATCCGTATGGAGGACGCCCAGAGTCTAATATTTTGGCAGTTGATGATATCCCAGAATTCCTTATAAAACAGAATGATCTAGAAAACCTGCTCCGACATTATACGGAGGACAGTCCTCCGCGAGAGTGATTTTTATAAAAATTAGGTTTGTATTTTAAGGAAATTTGAACACACAGTTTGTATACATAAAGGGTGAGGATTTTCAGTACGCACATGTGGCAGGTTATGCGGTGGCCGTTGTTGGTAGTAGGCACAGCTTACATTGCATTGATTATTTATAGGATTCCGGCAGTGGGTGAGAAACAAAAAACAGCGGAAGCCGTGGCATATATTCGTGCACAAAAAATAACTCTGGATGATGTCGAGGCGACTAACCTGCCGCCCGCGCCTGACCCTCTTAAAAACAACGCAACAGTCGCCGGTATTGATGCAAACCACAACGGCATCCGCGACGATGTCGAACTGGCGATTTTTAAGGAATATCCAAACTCTCCCAAAATTCGTGCTGCGGAATTGCAGTATGCATTAACTGAACAAATGTTTCTAACAAAGGTCTATAACGCAGGAACTTGGAAGGCTGTTGCTGAAGAAGCGGCTCGTGCCCAGCTTTGCATAATCGATACAAAAGCGAATCGAAAAGAAGTCGAAAATTTAATTTTTAATACTCAGTCTAGAAATGATGCCAGAGAAAAAGCCTACCAATTCACCACCAGCTACGGCCCTGCATCAGGAGAACCATGCGATATTTTATAAATTTCATAGTACTTCTATTTTTTCTGATGCCGCTTGTAACACACGCTGCATGTCTAGAGGACGGCTATACCGTGGAATATATAAATGGTATTTCCGATACAAAACTCCAAGCTGATGAAAATAGGGCAGCATTGCAAGAGAAATTACCTCAACGATTGCATGGTCAGAATATAACCGTAAAACTCGCGTACAATCCAAGCCATTTAGCTGGAGTGGGGGATGTGGTGCAGGCGATTTCGCAAATGCTGTTTGAGCCGATTTCTGATTATGATTTGCATACGGTGTTGCAGCAAATGGCTGTGGACGACACGACACGAAAATTGTTGCTGGTTGGGCACTCGCAAGGCGCGCTCTATGCCAACTCTATATATGACTACCTTACGGCCAACGGCGAGCCGCCCCGTTCAGTCGATGTCTACGGAGTCGCCACACCCGCAAGTTATGTTGCCGGAGGAGGGAAGTACACCACCTCTGCAGAAGACGCCGTCATATATTCAATGCGCCTCTTGGCGCAAAAGGTGGGGAGCCCGGCACCGTTGCCGGCGAATGTTTCCATAGCGGGCAGTCTTGCCATATCGGACCTTTTAAACACGCATCTTTTCGTAACCTATTTGGATGGTGCCGGCGGCAAAATAATTACCGATATCGACGGCCAGCTTGATGAATTACAAGGCCAGCCCGCTTCCGAAAATTCCGGATGTTTTACACCGCCCACAGAATCTGCGACCGACCGCCTACAACAAGTTGCATTTGCCATTGCCGACCCGGCCGCGGATTCAATAAAAACTACGATTGAAGGCACATATCAAGTTACCGTGGCCGCTGTCAGCGCCGCTGCTGCCGTGGCACAGGCAAGCTATGTGGCGGTTGCATCCGCTGCCCAGTTTGTCTCGAGCCCCAAGGTAAATCCGGCCGCCCCGCAGAATCAGGAAAAGAATTTTGCCATCATGAAAAAGTTATACGGCTCGAGCATCGACCAGGAAACATATGATGAATTAAATAATCAGGGTGGTGCAGCGATTACGGCGTTAATTTCAGACACCGAGCAACCAGTTTCAAAACCAGCTCCTGCTCCTGCGGTTGCAACGAGCACTCCACCTATACATACAACACCTGTGTTGATCGCAGTTGCTACATCCACCCATGCAACCAGCACCGGCAGTATCCTCCCTCTATTTATAGGAGGAGGGAGTGCCTTGCCCTCTAGCCTGCCCGCGATTGTAGTTGGCGAAGACTCACACAATGGGACAACGACAGACGATGATGCATCCACAACGCCGCCGGTTGCTTCAACGACCCCGCCTCTATCACCCCCGACTATTTTTACTGCTTCGACGACACCCCCAGTGCTTACTGTTACCGAGTGTAGAAATTCTCTCAACGCAGATGTTTGTCTCGTTGCCACTACAACGGTAAACCTCTCATGGACTGCGGTTGTAAACGCCGCGCAGTACGGCATCGAGATAAACGGCATCCAAACATCAACCACTACAGCCACGAACAGCCTCCTTGCACTGGAGGATCAGGCAACTAGTTCAATCTCTGTTGTTGCATACGATATGCAAAACGACGTTGCGACTTCCAGCACGCAGCTTGTCGCAGTGGAGGTGCCTCTGCCGCCGGTGCCTCGCCAGATAAGTTCCATACACGACAGTTTTGATACGTTCAATAGTCTCGGGTGGCAGACGTTTGGTGGGAGTGTCAAGAATTTTGAGTTCGATGATGGGGCTGATGGTGAATGTTTTCGTAATGGCTGCGCTGTCGGATTTACAAACGACCCGGACACAAGCCTCATTCCACGCATGTATATAGAGGAGCCGCCAGCCTTGGAGGAAGGAGCTTTCAGCGTGTATATAAAATCTACCGCAGGTTCATACTTCGCTCCTTTTCCTGTCATATCTCTATGCAAAGTAAACTCCGGTTGTGTTGGCGATTCACGAATAGATTTTGCGAATGCTGCCCCACCTGACAATCTTTGGCATCAGTATTACTTCGCGTGGCGGCAGGGAGGTTCGGATGTACAACAATGTATTATGCAAGATGATATACGCGCTTCCGACTGCGTATGGACAGATACACCCGTTTCGCTTGGAACAACATTTGACGGTGTCGCACTATGGAGCAGCAGCGGCTACCACGCTGAATTCGGTGCAAACCTCTGGTTTGATGAGTTGCAGGCACAGTAGCAGGTAGTAGAATAGGGGTATGAATCAGAATACACAGAGAATATATGCCTTTTTAGGCGCAATTGTCATTATTTTCATCGCGGCAACCTGGTATTTTACCTCGCACCAGAAAGCCTTGGCCCCGAGCACGGGAGGTAGCAGCGTGGCAACCACTACAATGGCAACGACGACTTCGGGTACGGGAAGCCAGCCTGGAGGAGTTTCAATTGGCAGCACAAGCATGGCAAACGAGCCTGACCTGAGCCGCCCATACACGCCGCCATCAACCTTGCCGGCAAGTGTACAAGCAAGCGACAAACAAATAGTTGCAACCGCGATAGCACAATTGAAAATCGACCCGACTCATGAGGCGTACTGGCTCCAGTTGGCCGAGTACCGTGAAGGTGCCAACGACTACACGGGCGCCGAAGATATCTGGGTATTTTGTACGGAAGCATTTCCCGCCGACCCTATTGCGTACAACAATCTTGCCGATTTATACGAAAATTATCTGCATGACTACCCAAAGGCAACAACGTATTGGAACGACGTTATAAAAATGACCCCAACAAACACTTCCGCCTACTTGAACTTGGCGACTATGTACAACATCAACTTAAAGGATGAGGCTGATGCAAAGGCAACACTTGAAGCGGGCCTCAAGGCAAACCCGGGCAACCCTGATTTGCAAAACGCATTGAACGCACTCCACTAATGAAGCGATACGTCACCGGCACATTCTTCAAATTTCTGTTTGGATTTTTGATCATTATTGGGCTCGCGTTTGTCGGCATTTTCCTCATTTCCGCAAACATGCCAAAACCCGTTGACAACGTTGCAGTGCCGCAGTAACCTGCTTGCAAGGGCCGCGAAGACAGCAGGTAGTCCCGCTTGCGGGACGTTAATGCCGAAAGGCACCTGCCGAGAGGTCGAACTCCAAGCCCTTGTAGTGATTAGTAATGTAGCGGGCATTTTTGTTCTATGGCAATTACAAAACAGAAGAAAACAGAAATCGTAGAACGCATCAGCGACATTGTCTCTGATGCATCGACGCTCGTGTTTGCAAAATTCAAGAGCCTCACCGTTGCCGAACAAACCGAACTCCGCCGCGCACTCCGCGCGCAGGAAGTCGGCTACACGGTAGCAAAAAAGACCCTTGTTCGCCGCGCGCTTGATGCTGCAAAATTCGAGGGAACCTTCCCCGAACTTGATGGCGAAATTGCGATGGCATATGGTAAAGACGAATTGGCACCAGCGCGTGAGCTGGCGGTCTTCGTCAAGAAATTCCCCGAGCACTTGGCCTTTGCAGGCGGCGTGTTCGGTGGCAAATACGTTAGTGCAGCGGAGATTAAGGCAATTGCTGCAATCCCAGGAATGGAAACATTGCGTGGTATGTTTGCACAAATAATGAACTCTCCCATGCAGCGTTTTGCTGTCGTATTAAGCAAGGTAGCAGAAACTAAAAATTAATAATTTATTATGACTCAGGAACAAATTATCGAGGCAGTAGAAAAGATGTCGGTGCTCGAGCTCAATACGCTCGTCAAGGCAATCGAAGAGAAGTGGGGAGTTTCGGCTGCAGCAGTTGCAGTTGCAGGTCCGGCCGCTGAAGCAGCGGAGGAAAAGACGTCGTTCAATGCACAGCTTGTTGATGCCGGTGCCGCAAAGGTACAGGTCATCAAGGCGGTCAAGGACGCGCTTGGCCTTGGCCTCAAGGAGGCAAAGGATCTCGTCGATGCAGTTCCGTCTATGCTCAAGGAGGGCATGAAGAAGGAAGATGCAGACAAACTGAAAGCTGCTGTCGAAGCTGCTGGCGGCAAAGTCGAATTGAAATAAATTCTCAGTTACAAAGGACGATCCTTTGTACAAAATCTCCGCCCACGTGGCGGATTTTTTGTTTTGTAACTTTTATATAAACAGGGGAGTAGTAATAAGCAGACGGTATCTTGGCAGGTTAGAAGGCAAGTAGCGAGTGTGATTTCTCCGGTGGTTGATCTTGCTCATCATCCACTCCACACTTTTGCTCCTTTCCTCCTTCTTTTCCTCCACTTAATCCTTTCGTTCTTTCTCTTCTCCACCCCCCTGTTCCCCTCTGTTCATTCTTCCTCCTTTCCCGCCCCGTTCATCCGCCTACTCTTTTTTTGAGTAGGTTTTCTTTTTGTCTCCTTTGGAGTAGTATGCCGACAGACATCGTTCAAGGGAGGCAGCATGGCAAACTTCAAGGATAAATGGGCGCGTTTCAATCACCGGTGGGGAGCCGTCGTTCTCCTTACGCTCTTGGTGATTTTCTTTTTCGCTGCAGCCATACTCTTCGTCGCGGGTTATACGGCAGGCGGAATTATCTCCAGTGTACTGTTCGTGTTGATGGTCGTACTCATCGTATGCTCCATGGCATTTAACTGGGGGCATGCATGGCCTGTGCGGCGCGAACAAGTGACATACGGTCATCCCAAGCACTAGTCGAACGCCACCTACTGGGTGGCGTTTTCTTTTTATCCCACTTTTGTCGACTCCCGCCTGTCGGCGGGCAGGTTGCGTATAGTGGTTGCTTTGCATAAAATAGCAGGGCATTACCGAAATGCTGATATGACTGATGGATTACAGAAACTCTTTGGAAGCCCAGCTCGGGTAAAATTACTCCGCCTCTTTTTATTTAACCCGCGCCAATCGTTTACGCTTGCCGATGCTGCAAAACGCTCGCGCGTTCCTGAAGATGAAGCCCGCAAGGAAATCGCTCTGTTTTTACGTGCCGAACTTATCAATCGCACACCACGCGGCAAGGGAGTGAGGTATGTTTTGAACGGGGAATTTGAATATGTTGCAGCTCTGCAAAACTTGTTACTCAATGCGCCTGCGCGCGGCAACGACATCGTTGAGCGTGTCCGTGGTACGGGTACGCTTAAACTTGTTGTACTTTCGGGAATATTTTTGGGCGAATGGGACAGCTCACTCGATTTATTTTTAGTCGGTGACCGTATAAAGGAGAAAAAACTTCGCGAACAGATCCGCAAACTTGAGGCCGAGATAGGGAAGGAAATACGCTACACGCTGCTCTCCACCGAGAACTTTTTTTATCGCCTTAACCTAAATGACAAGCTGGTTCGTGACGTGCTCGACTACTCGCATACTATCGTTCTCGATAGGCTTGATATTGGCCTCAAATAAAGGGCCTTTTACTATCCACCACAGGCCTCTGGGCTGCCTCGCTATAGGGGAGGGGGGTTGCTACAATTGAGCTGTAGCAATTAATCATTATTTGTTCACCTATTTAATATCATGATTGTTCAGCAATGGGGGTACGTTCTTCAGCAGTCGTTTTATAACTTGCTTTGGAACGTTGTAAATTTCCTTCCGAACCTTCTGTTCGCTATTATTATTTTCATCATCGGTTGGTTCTTGGCCGGATGGATATGCTGGCTCGTCAACGAAGGCATCAAGGCACTTCGTGTCGATCACGCGCTCCGCAGTGCAGGGCTCGGTGACGTTGTCACACGCGCAGGATACAACCTGAACTCGGGCAAGTTCCTCGGCGTCTTGGTGAAGTGGTTTGTTATCTTGGTCTTCTTGATGGCATCGCTCCAGGTCCTCGGCCTTGTCGCGGTTACCTACTTCCTCCAGTCGATTGTTGTTGGCTTCCTTCCGAATGTCATCATCGCGGTACTCATCCTGCTTGCAGGTGCAGTCATCGCGGAAGTCGCACAGGGTGTTGTGAAGGGCGCAGCAAAAGCAGCCGACATCAAGGCGGCAGGTTTTGCAGGTACCGTTGCCAAGTGGGCAATCTGGATCTTCGCAATCCTCGCAGCACTTGAACAGCTTCAAATCGCGCAGGGAATTTTGCAGACACTCTTTACCGGAGTTGTTGTTGCACTCGCACTTGCGTTCGGACTTTCGTTTGGCCTCGGCGGCCAAGAAGCCGCAGCTCGCTTCATCGAAAAAACCCGCGAAGGCATCCACCGCTAATCTGCCTGCCGCAGGCTGGTTTCACTTCGAAATTGTTTTTCCAAAACCACTCTCCAACAGGGGAGTGGTTTTGTTTTCAGTGGACAATTAAATTTGCTTCTGTATATTCATTCTTGAATGTTCATGGAGGAGTAGATGGTTGTAAAAACTTTACCCGTTGTCACTCAAAAAGTTATCAATGATGTGGGTGATTTAGGTAAGGATGGGTTAAATCCTACTGTATGGTTTGAAGAGATGATAGCAGAAAATCCGCTACTCGCTGAGCTTGTAGGGAAATACGTTTCCGATATAAAGCTGCCAGAAAAGGACCAAGCTCTCATTGCAGGCGCTGCGGCTCTGGTTTACGGATTTCTCAAGATTCAATTAGTCGCAGACAACACTACTTTAAAGCTGCCATAATGGCGGCTTTTTCTTTATAAAATAGGGCCTTTTTAACGCCAAGACCCAGCCTTCTTCATAAATTTGACACCTATAACCCACTCCTATATACTCACTCGTACAGATGTTAACCACCCTTAAAGTAACTTAGAGGACGACGGTAAGCCCCTGTGGCTCGCCGCCGCTTCAAAAGCGGCTTTTTTGTTGGAAAATTATCTGCTGATTCGAGACTCTTTGACAACTAAAATCCACTGCACATCCACTTTAGAAGTGGGTCTTTTCGAGGAGTGCAAGTGGAGGCAAGAAACAAAAAAACATAAACAACAAATTATTGCGGTTCTCAAGCGTCCTTTTCTCTCTCACAAGAGGAAGGAACAAATAAGGGCGTATGGTGGATGCCTTGGCTTTGAAAGGCGATGAAGGACGTGGCGTGGCGACGATATGCTTCGGGGAGCTGCCAAGCAAGCTTTGATCCGGAGATTTCCGAATGAGGAAACTCTCTAAAAAGAAATTTTTAGAATTCCGCGCAAGCGGAAAGCGTACCCTGGGAAGTGAAACATCTCAGTACCAGGAGGAAAAGAGACTAATAAGTATTTCGTTAGTAGCGGCGAGCGAACGCGAAGAAGCCCAAACTCGAGAAACTAGATTCTGTATCCCGCACGCGGGATGTAGGATCTAGTACATCTCGGGGGTTGTAAGGCGATGCTAATCCCGCTAGACGGGAAACAAAGTTACAAATTGTTGTGATAGCCGAAGCTGCTGGGAAGCAGCGCCCTAGGAGGTGAAAGCCCTGTAGGCGAAATCAAAACAACTTTGTGCATTGTCCTTGAGTAACTCAAGACACGAATGGCTTGAGCGAATCTGCCGGAACTAACCGGTAAGGCTACATACTTTCAAAGACCGATAGTGAACAAGTACCGTGAGGGAAAGGTGAAAAGAACCCCGGCGAGGGGAGTGAAATAGATCTGAAACCATATGTCTACAAGGAGTTGAAGAGGTCGCAAGACCTCGACAGCGTGCCTATTGAAGAATGAGCCTGCGAGTTTATGTATGCTGCGCATGACTAAGGAGGATGACTCTGGAGTCGAAGGGAAACCGAGTGTGAATAGCGCGTTTGTAGCATGCATAAGACCCGAAGCAAGGTGAGCTTGCCATGAGCAGGGTGAAGTACGCCGAAGGGCGTATGGAGGCCCGAACCGTTGAGCCGTTCAAAACTCTCGGATGACTTGTGGTAAGGAGTGAAAAGCTAATCGAACCTTGTAATAGCTGGTTCTCTCTGAAACAGCTTTTGGGCTGGCGTCGCATCAATTGACAGACGGGGGTAGAGCACTGGAAGGATTCAACAGGGCGCAAGCTCGTGAATCCTATCAAACTCCGAATACCGTTTGTGCTATGCGGCAGTTAGTACGTGGGGGCTAAGCTCCACCGTACAAAAGGAGAAGAGTCCTAGATCTCCAGTTAAGGTCCCAAAATTAACGTTAAGTGCATCACAAGGAGGTGGAATTTCACAGACAATGAGGAGGTTGGCTTAGAAGCAGCCATCCTTGAAAGAAAGCGTAACAGCTCACTCATCGAGAGATTCTGCGCCAAAGATAATCGGGGCTAAAACGTTATACCGAAACTGAGGGCTCGGTGTTACTTCGGTAATGCCGAGCGGTAAGAGAGCATTCCCATCTGCAATGAAGCATAAGGCGCGAGCCAGTGTGGAGCGTTGGGAAGTGAGAATGCAGGCACAAGTAACCGCAATGCGGGTGAGATCCCCGCACGCCGAAAGATCAAGGTTTCCTTGGCGATGGTGATCAGCCAAGGGTTAGTCGGGCCTAAGGGTATGGCGAAAGCCGCACTCGATGGACACAGGGTTAATATTCCCTGACCGGCATGTATGTGATGGAGTGACGGAGGAAACAAGTTGTCGCGTCTTATTGGATTGACGTTCGTGCGTTTGAGATTGGTATTCCAGGCAAATCCGGAATGCAACTTTATTGTGACAATCGTAACGCGCGAGACACCCCAGGCTTCGGCTGAAAGGGATGGCAGCGAAGAGCCTTTCAAGAAAAACTTCTAAACTTAAATACATGTACGACCGTACCGCAAACCGACACAGGTGATCAGCTCGAGTAGAGTAAGGCGAACGAGTGAGTGTGCTCCAAGGAACTCGGCAAAAAATCGGCCGTACCTTCGGAATAAGGCCTGCCCTAACTGCGCAAGCAGAAGGGGCCGCAGCGAAAGTATCCCTGGCGACTGTTTACCAAAAACACAGCTCCCTGCGAACTCGTAAGAGGATGTATAGGGGGTGACACTTGACCAATGCCAGAAGGTCAAATACGGACGTTGCATTGTCGCAAGATGATGTGGTGATTTGTATAAGCCCTGGTGAATGTCGGCGATAACTATAATCGTCCTAAGGTTCTCGATTTGAAGTGATTCGAATCGGGAAGGACTGGGACGATTACAGAATCGGGTAAATAGCGAAAATTACACAAAAGCTACCTTGGTATGTGGTGACATATATCGAGTCCTAAAATTTGTTCTAAGTTCGAACAAGTTCACACATGGCACGAAGAGACCATACGCCATGCCTGAACTGAAGTTGAGAAGAGGGTTTAAAGTTCCCTCAAAGTGAACACTCCTGTGCCCGTGGCTTGGCGGGAAGGAGCTCTGATGAAGTGTGGGAGAGTGTTGAAGAAATTCGTCACTCGGCCAAGCCATGTACAAACCCTGTTCAGGCAGCCCCTGAAATTCGGAACCAAGCAATTGGTTCTGACCCGGAAGGGTGTCCCACACTCTGCTATTGGACGAGTGAAATATTCTCGTCCCTTCTTCTCAACTTCAGTTCAAGAAGACATGATCCATGTTTGAGGAATACATGAGCGAAATTCCTTGTCTGGTAAGTTCAGACGCGCACGAATAGTGTAACGACTGGGGAACTGTCTCGGAGCACAGCTCGGTGAAAATACAGTACCGGTGAAGATGCCGGTTACCTGCAGATAGACGAAAAGACCCCAGAAGCTTTACTGTAGCTTGATATTGCGTATACGACGTGACTGCGTAGCATAGATGGGAGAGGTTGAAGGAAAGGTTTTGGCTTTTCTGGACTCGTCAGTGAAATACCATTCTTTCTAGTTGTATGCGCTAACCGGTGCCGCAAAACGGCATCGAGACAGTATCTGGTAGGCAGTTTTAGTGGGGCGCTATCCTCCTAAAAAGTAACGGAGGAGTGTATTAAGGTACCCTAGGCGCGAATGGAAACCGTGCCGATAGCGCAATGGCAAAAGGGTGCTTGACTGCGAGGCGTGAATGCCAAGCAGGTGCGAAAGCAGACCATAGTGAACCGACCATCCGTATTAGACGCGGTGGAAGATTATCTGATAAAAGCTACTCTGGGGATAACAGGCTAGTTCCGCCTAAGCGTCCATAGCGACGGCGGAGTTCGGCACCTCGATGTCGGCTCATCACATCCCGGGGGTGAAGAAGCTCCCAAGGGTTTGGCTGTTCGCCAATTAAAGTGATACGCGAGCTGGGTTCAGACCGTTCAGGATCTTACGCCTAAGGCGTAGGGGAATGGACAGTCTGAACCGTCGAGAGAAGATTTCGTTTATAAACAAATAGTAAAGATTAAAATTCGTCATGAGTAATGACGAAAGGAACCAACCAACACGGCGGTCCCATGTAGAAATATGTGGGAAGAAGTTAACTTATATCGGTAGAATCCTACATACAGAACTAGGACAATACCGAGGGAAATCGAAAGATACCCGTAGAGACTGAACGTTAACCATCTTGAAAGAGATGAAGATACAGTCCATTCCGTACAGTAATGTGCGAAAAGAAGCGTGAGACAGGTTGGTCTCCTATCTACTGCAGGCGTCGATTATTGAAGAGATTTGCTCCTAGTACGAGAGGACCGGAGTGAACTGACCACTGGTCTACCTGCTGTTCTGCCAAGAGCAACGCAGGGTAGCTATGTCGGGATTGGATAAGCGCTGAAAGCATCTAAGCGCGAAGCCGACTCTAAGATGAGTAATCATTAAGATCCGTGAGAGATGATCACGTTGATAGGCTTTAAGTGTACGCGCCGCAAGGCGTTGAGCTGAGAAGTACTAATCGATCGATGTTTCTTCTTCTGAATAGGGGGGAGAAAAGGGTTTGCTTGAGAATCGCAATAATTTGTTGTTTCAAAAATGTTTCTTGCCACGTAGATTAAGTTTTTCGTCTTGGTGACTTGGCGATGGGGTCACACCCGTTCTCATTCCGAACACGGAAGTTAAGCTCATTTGCGCCGATGGTAGTTGCCTTTACCGGCTGCGAGAGTAGGTAGTCGCCAGGACAAAGAACTGAATCTCTATTTTCTAAAATAGCCCATGTAATAAGGGTTATTTTTGTTATAAAAATTTTATGCGCTACAATACACCCATGGCACTTTCGTGGGGTGAGCGGCGGAAATATACCTATGTAGCAGTTGGTATTTTTATATTGTTGTTGCTTGCGTGGGGCGCGTACGCAACTTTTTTCTCAACACAACCAACTTGTTTTGACGCCAAGCAGGATGGTAATGAACAGGGGATAGATTGCGGCGGTTCGTGCTCGCTTATCTGCCCAAACCAAGCAACCCAGCCAACCGTCGCGTGGGCGCGCACATTTTTAACCGCAACTTCGAGCGCAGGTACTGGGCAAATCAACACGTACACTGCGGCGGCCTACATTCAAAACACGAATGTCGGCGCAGGTGCACACAATGTTGCATATTCGTTTGAATTGTTTGATGCAAATAACGATCTAGTCGTCGAGAAAGATGGCGTCACTGATTTGCCGCCGTTGGCAACCATCCCGATAGTTGAACCAAACATATCCGCAGGGCAGCGCACCGTGACGCACGCGCTGTTTGCATTTTCGAGTCTGCCAAGCTGGGTCAAGGTCCCACAAGACGCGATACCTCCGGTTGAGGTGACAAACCAAGCATTGTCTCCGGACGGCTCGCGGCTTTCGCTAACGCTTCAAAATAATACGGTAAAGGATGCGAGCAACCTCACTGTCGTTGGTGTGTTGTTTGATGCAAATGGCGCGGCACTTGCAGCATCAAAAAGCCTAGTCGCGTCGCTGCCGCATAAGTCGTCGCAGGATGTCGTGTTCACGTGGCCGCTCGGGACTCCGGGCGTTGTGCGTGCCGAAATCACCGTATTGCCGTCCTTCTAGAAACTCTCATTATGTCCCCCCTACGCCTCGTAAAAAAGAAAACGAGTTCGGTCGATTGGATTGCCTTTTCCGCGGCACTCGCCCTTTCGGCTCTCGGACTTTTGACCATGGATTCGTTCAACGGGCAGGATCCGTTGTTTGTCCGGCAGCTCGTGTGGCTCGCCATTGGCATCTTGATATTTTTTGGTGCGGCATTTGTCGACTGGCGGTTTTTACGGCGCAGCGGAGTTGCGGCAGGCATCTACGGCGTGCTTATCATCCCGCTGATGTTTTTGTTGGCATTGGGGACTGCCGTTAAAGGTGCACGAAGCTGGCTTTCGTTCGGTGGGCTTGGAATTGAGCCGGTCGAATTCGCCAAGCTGGCGCTCATTATTTTGCTCGCCAAATATTTTTCCCGCCGGCACACCGAAATCCATAACATCCGCCACATCATCGTATCGGGCATCTATGCTGGCATTGTGTTTGTGCTTGTTGCCCTACAGCCGGACTTCGGCGGTGCCATAATCATCTTCCTTATCTGGTTTGGCATGGTGTTTTTTTCCGGTATTTCAAAAAAGCATGTCGCGACAGTGGTGTTGCTTGGCATCGTCATATTCGGCGGCCTATGGTTTTTTGGCTTCCATGACTATCAAAAACAGCGCATTTTAAATTTTATTAATCCGGCGCGCGATGTCCGTGGCAGCGGGTACAACGCATACCAGTCCATGGTAGCAGTGGGCTCGGGGCAGCTGTTTGGCAAGGGCATTGGCTACGGTACACAAAGCAAGTTGCGCTTTTTGCCCGAATATCAGACCGACTTTATTTTTGCGGCATTTGCTGAAGAGTGGGGATTCATCGGTATATTAATAGTCTTCGCACTCTTTGGAATTATTTTTTGGCGGATTATACAGACGGCATCAAAAGGTGCGTCGAATTTTGAAACACTTTTTGCGCTTGGGATCCTATGTTATTTTGCCGCGCACTTTGCACTCCATACCGGCATCAATATGGGCATCTTGCCTGTCACTGGTACGACCATTCCGTTTATGAGTTATGGTGGTACACACATTATCGCCGAATTTCTTGCACTCGGCATGCTTTCGGGTATGAACCGATACTCACGCGCGGCCCACCGCGACATGCTCGACCGCGAATTCTCCGGCGGCTACGACCGCTAGCTACTTATAGAGCGCAAAGGTTTTTTCAACCATTTTTTCTTTTGAAAATTCTTCGAGGGGAAGATCCATTGCTTCGCCCACGCCGCCAACACGGTTTGCAACAATAGGGAGTCGGGCGGCACGTGCTTCCAAGATGACAAGGCCAAGGGATTCTTTTATTGAGGTCAGTGCAAATACATCAAAGCCTCTCATTACATCTGCTACAGGAAGAAATCCAAATAATTTTACGCGCGCTTCAAGGCCGTATTCTTTTATTTTTTCCTCCAAGCTGGACCGTAGTTCGCCTTCACCAACGACAGCTACATACATATCAGGATTATTTTTTGCCTGTTCAACAAGTGCAATTTGATTTTTATTTTTTGTCAGTTCACCGACTGTTCCTGTAATTTTTACTCCAGTAGGGAAGGCGTTACGGATGATTTCTCCCGAACCGAACGACATGTTCAAATCTATACCGTTGTAGATACGCACTGCTTTTTTGCCGCAGAAAGGCATCTGTTTTGTAAGAGCAAGTTCGTACTCAGATACTGCAATAACGCGATCAACGAGTAACACTGTGAACCATGAGATAAACCAAATAACTATTCGAGAGGGAAGTGAACGTTTTTCCTTAAATGCCCAACCATGGTCGGTGTAGATTATATTTTTTACTCCTGCGAGGCGCCCAGCAAGTGCGCCCATAGCCCCTGCTTTTGAAGAATTTAAATGTAATACGTCCGGTTTTTCATCCCGAATTATTTTTTTGAGTGCACGATATGCACCCCAATCGCTCCCGCCAACATCGCGTACGAGGCCGAGTATAGAAACGGTACGTATCCCAGCGTTTTTTAGCTTTTCCTGCATGAGACCTGTGCCACCATGCGCGACAGCAACATCAAAGCCCTTTTGCTGTGCCGCAGTTGCCAAATCATAGACATATCGCTGGGCGCCGCCCCAGTTAGATTTCGTTATGGCGTATAGGATTTTCATGAAAAATTGCAGCCCTTCCTATTTGAAACTCTCCTAGACTATGGAAGGTTATATGGTATACCTTACCACAATGACTTTCGGCCGGAGATACGCCTTGGCGCTACTGTTTCTCGGGGACTTGGCCGTCTTTGTCTTTTCGCTATTTTGTACGTTGGTATTTCGATATCACGGCCTACCGACCGAAGAAATACTCGAGGCATACGTAGGCGCGTTCACTTTTTTGTTCGCAGTCTGGCTCTTGGTGTTTTACATGGCGGGCCTCTACGGCAAGCAGGTTTTGTTATTCCGCAGCGAACTGCCTCAGGCGATTTTGCGCACGCAGCTATTTAATATTGTACTTGCGGCGCTGCTCTTCTTTTTACTTCCCGACATTGGCATTGCACCAAAAACTAATCTTGCTATTTATCTGGTCATTTCGCTCGTCTTTATTTTTATTTGGCGCCTTGCTATCTTCCCCCGAATAACAAAACCAGCAACACGCGAGCGCGCGGCACTTGTGGGTTCGGGCCCGGAGGTTGATGAGCTTGTGAACGAGGTAAACAACAACCCGCGTTATCACCTGCAATTTTCCTTAATCAGAACTCCGGCAGAACTTGCCGCACAAGGCTTTGACGCCTTTGCGAAAGAATTAAAGGAAAGCGGCGCAACCTTGCTTGTTGTTGATGCCGACCACGAGGCGGCGCGTCTTTTTTTGCCAGCGGTCTACCGGCTTACCGTCGCACAGAGGCGCTACCAGTATGCCGACTTTTATCAGGTCTATGAAGAAGTCTTCGACCGCGTGCCGCTGTCACTCCTTCGCTATGATTGGTTTATTAAAAATGTTACACCTCCGAGCATCAGCGTGTATACGATTGCAAAACGCGGCATCGATATCGTTGGCGGCCTGCTGATGGGGATAGTTACCATTATTGTCACACCATTCCTGTATATCGCGATGCGCATTGAAGGACCTGGTGAAGTATTTATCGCGCAAGAGCGCTTGGGGCAAGGCGGCACCCGCATGAAGGCATACAAATTCCGCAGCATGAGTTTCAATCAAGCCGCTTCAAAAGAATGGGTGGGTGAAAACAGGGAAAATAAAGTTACCAAGGTGGGAGATATTTTACGCAAAACATCCCTCGACGAGTTCCCCCAATTCTTAAATATATTGAAAGGAGAGCTGTCGCTTATCGGCCCGCGAAATGATATCGAGGGTCTGGGTGCGCGCCTTGCGGAAGAAATCCCATACTATGGCGTGCGCTACACGGTCGTGCCGGGCATCACGGGCTGGGCGCAGATAAATCAAAAATACGAGGCGGGGAATTTGAGCCCTCAATCGATTGAAGAAACAAAGACGCGCCTTGCGTACGATTTTTACTACATCAAGCACCGCTCATTGGCGCTCGACTTGGTGATTGCACTCAAGACGGTGAAACGAATGTTTTTCCGAGTGAGTTCTTGGTAGAGTAGTGACATGAAGCATACGGTACTTATTACAGGCGCTGGAGGATACGTCGGCCAAATGCTGGTGCGGCAGTTTTCCACGCGCGAGGATGTCGAAAAAATCATTGGCATCGACAAGGAGCCGTTGCCGGACTTTATCGCCCATGAGCAGAAGCTTGTATATATACAAGCCAATCTTTCGGATGCCGGATGGGAAGAAAAAGTTTCTGCGTATACACCCGACATCGTAATACACTCCGCGTGGCAAATACGCGAGATGTATGGCGAGAAGGAAACGCAGTGGAAGTGGAACGTTGATGGCTCCGACCGCGTGTTCGATTTTTGTTTTGACCACCACTTCGTTACGCGCCTTATACATTTTTCGACTGTTGCATCATATGGCGCCGAGAAAACTAATTCAGTGGATCATTTCTTCCGCGAGGAAGAGGGCTTCCGGAAGAGCGATTATTTATATGCAGAGGAAAAACGCATTGCCGAAGCGCATCTGGAAGAAAAATTTTTAGCCGCACAAGAGCGTGGCCGAAATATAGAGGTGGCGGTAGTGCGCCCCGCGGCCATCACGGGCCCCCGCGGCCGCTATATGCGCATCCGCTTTGGCCTGCAGGCGGCGCTTTCAGGCCAGCTTCGCGAATCGTTCGTACACAAACTTATTTCGTTGATGGTGTCGTTTGTGCCTGCGACACACACATGGCTCCGCCAGTTTATCCACGAGGATGATGTTGTACGGATTGTTGAACTGCTCGCGTTTTCGCCGCTCAAAAAACAATACGATGCATTTAATATCTGCCCGCCGGGTGCCGTTGTCCGTGCGCCTGACATGGCAAAGGCAGTGGGGAAAAAAGTCATTTATATTCACCCTCAACTTATACGCTTCGTATTTTTCTGGATGTGGCACGGCACCCGCGGCCGCGTCCCAACGTCAAAAGGCGGCTGGAAGAGCTACTCATATCCAATCGCAGTTGATGGCTCAAAACTTACTCGTGAGTACAGCTTCCAATATTCCGCCCCGTCGCTCGATGCGTTCTATTACACAAACGGGAAGTACGAAGAGTTCGTCCCTGCCCAAAACCGCCGCCACAAAAACTAAAATCAGATGGTAGTAGATGGGAAAAAAATAGCTGAAGAGATTATCGCAGCGCTTGAGAAAGAACGGAGTAATTTTGGCGCTTTGACTCTTGCTGTAATTTCTGAAGGTGAAGATGCGGCAACAGAATCTTTCATAAAAATAAAATCACGTGTAGCAGCAAGGCTTGGAGTGGAAGTGAAACGTTTTACTCCGGCAGAATTTATGCACGCACTTGCGTGTGATGGTATTATCGTCCAGCTGCCGATAGATAATGCTGAGCAGTGGCTGTCTATGATTCCTGTAGAGAAAGACGTTGATGCAATTACAGAAGGGGAGAGAATCGTCCGCGCTCCAGTTGCCGAAGCGGTTTCAGAAATATTTGTACGCAATAACGTGAGTGCCGCCGGCAAACGCGCAGTCGTCGTGGGTGCTGGGAAATTAGTTGGTACGCCAGTTGCAGAACTTTTAAAAGATTTGGGGGCTGACGTTTCTATCATCACAAAAAACGAAGGTTCGTTACTCGATTTAAAAACTGCTGACATTGTCGTACTTGGGGCAGGGGAGCCAGGGCTTGTAACTCCCGACATGTTAAAAGAGGGTGTCGTGTTGATAGATGCTGGAACATCCGAAGCATCCGGTCGCCTCGCAGGTGACGCGGACCCAGCATGTGCGGAAGTTGCCTCTGTTTTTACTCCAGTCCCCGGCGGCATAGGCCCAATTGCCGTTGCGATGATATTCAAAAATTTATTTGTGCTCGCAAAAAAGAAAGGCTCCTAGAAGGGAGCCAGATAGAGGGATTGATTTACCACCAGCCAAAGTGTCGTCCGACACAGCCGATGATGACACCAAGGGGAACTATGGAGAGCATCCACAATCCGCCAAGGATTGAATTTCTTCGACGCACATTTTGATTTGGCGAGTCGAGAGACGTTCTTAACTCTGCCAAACCACGACCCTGATGGAACATGCCTTATATCCTCCAAACCAAACGTCAAAATATTACAAGGGATTTATACATAGGTCAATCCCTTTGAATTGGCAATTAACTCTGCTATTGTATCGCCATGTTCCGAATGCGCTATAGCGCTGTTTTAATTTTAATCGTCGCCGTGGCGATTGGATTTTTCGTCTGGAAGACCAACGCTCCGGGTGGCCGTTTTGCATTTAAGCTCGGCCTCGACCTTTCAGGTGGCTCGGAGTTGACCTACAACGCCGACACCAGCAAGGTACCGTCGTCGCAAATTGCCGACTCGATGAACGCTCTGCAGGCTGTAATTGAACGCCGTGTTAACGCGTTTGGCGTTGGCGAGCCGGTTGTCCAAACCCAGCAGGCAGGTGCACTTGGTACCGGCGGATACCGCTTGATAGTTGAGCTCCCCGGAGTTACAGACATCAATCAGGCAATTGCAATGATTGGCCAGACGCCGACGCTCGACTTCCAGCTCGTAAAGCCGGGGTTTGAAGCATCAACAACAAACGCCGACGGCAGCATAAACATGGCGGCGTTTGAAGATACTGGTTTGACCGGCACCTATATTACCGGTGCGACACTGCAATTCGGCAACGGTAGTGGAAATGCGTTGCAGACCCAGCCAACCGTCCAAGTAAATTTTAATGCGGCGGGAACAAAACTCTTCAGCCAGATCACCGACCAAAATGTCGGCCGCGAACTCGGCATCTTCCTTGATGGCAATCTCCTTTCGGCTCCGGTTATTCAAGAAAAAATCGACAATGGCAGCGCTGTCATTTCGGGCAACTTTACCGCCGACCAAGCAAAAGAGCTTGCAACAAACTTGAACTTGGGCGCGCTTCCAGTACCGATTACGCTTGCAAGCACCGAAAGTATTGGTGCAATCCTTGGCGACCAGGCAACGCATGCGGGTGTTATCGCCGGTCTCCTCGGCTTTTTGATACTCTGCATATTTATGATCCTCTGGTACCGCGTGCCAGGGCTTGTCGCCGTTGTCTCACTTGTCATCTACGGTGTGTTGATGCTCGCACTCTTTAAACTTATTCCGGTCGTCCTTACTGCTGCCGGCATCGCGGGCTTCATACTCTCGGTGGGCTTGGCCGTGGATGCAAACATCCTTATTGCCGAGCGCATGAAGGAAGAATTGCAGGCAGGCCACAATGCACATGATGCAATTGCCCACGGCTTCTCCCGCGCATGGAATGCAATCCGCGATTCGAACACCGCACACATTATTGTGGCAGTTATACTCTTCTGGTTCGGCACATCTATCATCAAAGGCTTTGCCCTTGTGTTCGGCCTCGGCGTTATTGTCTCGCTGCTTTCGGCGATCATCATCTCGCGCACGTTCCTTCTGGCACTTGGCATCAGTGCAGAGTCCCGTGTCGGACGTTTCTTTATGCGCTCTGGAATAAACAAATAGTTCAATATAACTCACCACAAGTACTATGCTTAACATCGGTAAAAATTTAAAATACTTCTTTCTTCTCCCGGCGCTCTTGTCGATCTTGGCGCTTGCCGCGTTGCTGATGTGGGGGCTGCGTCCGGGCATCGACTTGGCAGGCGGCTCGTTGTTGCAGGTAACCTATCCAAACGGCCGCCCGCCAGTTGCCGAAGTACAAGCAGTCGTGGACAAGTTGGGGCTAGGCGAAGTGCGTATCCAGCCAACCGGCACAAATGACTACATCTTGAGCCAGCGCGATCTTTCAAATCAGGAAAAGAACCAGCTCGAGGCAGTACTCGGCGGGTTTGGGCAATTCCAGGAAGACCAGTTCAATTCTGTTGGCCCCGTTCTTGGTGCGGAATTACTCGACAAGGGCCTCATCTCTCTCGGCCTTGTTGTTATCTGTATTATTCTCTTTATTGCGTTCGCGTTTCGTAAAGTTTCCAAGCCTGTGGCTTCATGGAAATATGGCATCGTCGCAATAATCACACTTCTTTTTGATGTATTGATTCCTGTCGGCGTATTTGCAGCGCTCGGGCACTTCCAAGGGGCTGAAGTCGACTCACTCTTTATCGTCGCGCTTCTTACCATTTTGGGTATTTCCATAAACGACAAAATCGTCGTCTTCGACCGCATTCGCGAAAACCTGCAGCTTAACAATGGAAGGCACATGGATTTTGCCGATACCGTCAGCAAGAGCATCCGCCAGACACTCGCGCGCTCCATCAACACGTCGCTCACTGTTGTCATCATGTTGCTTGCGCTCTATTTCTTCGGCCCCGCTTCGACACAAGTCTTCGCACTCACACTCACCGTCGGTATGATCGTTGGTACATACTCCTCGATTTTCTTCGCATCTCCACTCCTTGTCGCATGGGACCAGTGGTCTCGCAGCAGCAGCGCAAAAAAGAAGTAATATAAAGAAATGATACTGGGTATCACAGGTACCAACGGTGCAGGGAAGGGAACTGCTGTTGAGTATTTGGTAAACGAAAAAGGATTCACGCATTACTCGGTGCGTGTTTTTTTGATAGAAGAGATACAAAAGCGGGGAATGGCTGTTGACCGTTCTTCCATGCGCACTGTCGCAAATGATCTCCGCACGACTCACGAACCCTCCTACATTATTGGATTGCTCTACCAGCGTGCGGTTGATGCGGGGCTAAAAAATGCCGTGATTGAATCCGTCCGCAATTCGGGAGAAGCTGAATTCTTACAATCGCACGGAGCTTTATTGTGGGCCATTGATGCGGACAGAGACATTCGGTATGAGCGCATACAGAAACGAGCATCTGAAACTGATCGCATTACGTTTGATGAATTTGTTGTTCAAGAAGAGCGCGAATGGCATGGCGCTGAAGGAAAAGCCGATATGGATATCCTTACTGTCATGTCCATGGCCGACCATACTTTTTACAGCAATCTTGGCAAAAATGAACTGTATTTGGAGGTCGAAGAAGCCTTACAAGAGGTAGAATCAAAACAATGAACCCGATAGATAAACTCGCGTGGATACATGTTCAAGACAGGAAGGTGTTATTTGTGCGATCTCATAAATCCGACGTGCCGTATTGCCCAGGTGGAAAACGCGAGGAGGGTGAGAGCGATCACCAAGCCCTTATGCGTGAAATTCAAGAAGAAATAAGCGTCCAGTTGGTAGAAGACACCATAGAATATTTTGAAACATTTACCGCCCAAGCCCATGGGAAGCCAGAGGGAGTGATGGTTCAAATAAAATCGTTCACTGCAGATTTTATAGGTACTCTTTCTCCCTCAAACGAAATCGCAGAAATGCAGTGGGTAGATGGCCAAGATCTACCCCGTTTATCCAAGCCAGGCAAGCTTATTATTGCCTCCCTGCAGGCCAAAAATCTTATAGATTAGGGCTTAAACCTGAGCTTGACTCCTAGCTTTAAATGACTATACTGTCTTGACTGCCTTTGGGGCGGTTTTTGTTTCCCTGTAAGGGAAGAGAGACCGAGAACCCCGAGGCTCGAACTTTGATAATTTAATAAAAATCTTTTCTAGCTATAGCGGCTAGAATAAGAAAGCATCAATATCGAAATTGAAACATTGATCATTTCCGTATCAGTCACCTAGGAGCGATTGGTATGGGAAGCAAGCACTACTTCGCTCTTCAAAAGAGCTACGAAGTGGTAACCAAAAGAAGAAAGCGGAATGAGTGACTATGTATTCTCAACTAACGTTGGGCGCTTTTCTCTTGTTCCGTTCATTACAGTAAAAAAGAAACATGACACATTCAAATGTGAATTGTCTCTTATATTCAGAGTTTGATCCTAGCTCAGGATGAACGCTGGCGGCGTGGATTAGGCATGCAAGTCAAGGGGGCCGCAAGGCAACCGGCAGACGAGGTAGTAATACGCAGGTACGCACCGAAAAGTCGGGCATAGCTAGCCGAAAGGTTAGGTAATTCCCGATGGCGTGGCGACACTAAAGGAGTAATCCGCTTTTTGAGCGGCCTGCGCAGCATCAGCTAGATGGTAGGGTAACGGCCTACCATGGCTATGACGCTTAGAAGAGCTGAGAGGCTGACCTTCACCGATAGCACTGAGACACGGGCTATACATCTACGGATGGCTGCAGTCAAGAACTTTCCACAATGGGCGAAAGCCTGATGGAGCGACGCCGCGTGGTTGATGAAGTCCTTCGGGACGTAAAGACCTTTTATGGGGGAGGAAGTAATTGACGTTACCCCATGAATAAGGGGCTCCTAACTCTGTGCCAGCAGGAGCGGTAATACAGAGGCCCCAAGCGTTATCCGGAATCACTGGGCGTAAAGGGTGTGTAGGCGGTCGTGTTAGTCGTCTGTGAAAGACCTTGGGCTTAACCCAGGGGACGCAAACGAAACGGCACGACTTGAGGTTGCGAGAGGTATACGGAACTCATAGTGTAGGGGTGAAATCCGTTGATATTATGGGGAACACCAAATGCGAAGGCAGTATACTGGCGCACATCTGACGCTGAGACACGAAAGCGTGGGAATCGAACGGGATTAGATACCCCGGTAGTCCACGCCCTAAACGATCCGAACTAGTTTTGAGGAGTATCGACCCTCTTCGAGACGTAGCTAACGCGTTAAGTTCGGCGCCTGGGTAGTACGATCGCAAGATTAAAACTCAAAGGAATAGACGGGGACTTGCACAAGCGGTGGATCATGCGGCTCAATTCGATGGCAAACGAAGAACCTCACCAGGGTTTGAAACCCAACTGTAAGCCTTAGGAAACTTTGGCCCTCGCAAGACTGTTGGGCAGGTGATGCATGGTCGTCGTCAGTTCGTGGCTTGAGTTGTTCCCTTCAGTGGGGTAACGAACGCAACCCGCGTTGCCTGTTTTATATGTCAGGCGAGACTGCCCCCTCACGGGGGAGGAAGGTGCGGATGACGCCAGATCAGCATGTCCCTCTGATATCCTGGGCTGCACGCATGATACAATGCACTCGACAACGGGTCGCGACGGGGTAACCCTGAGCCAATCCTTTAAACGAGTGCTCAGTTCGGATTGAGGTCTGCAACTCGACCTCATGAAGCTGGAATCGCTAGTAATCGCGGGTCAGCTATACCGCGGTGAATACGTTCTCAAGTCTTGTACTCACCGCCCGTCAACTCAAGAGAGCCGGGAGTGCCCGAAGTCCGCTTAGGCGGCCCACGGCAAGCTCGGTGATAGGGAGTAAGTCGTAACAAGGCACGGGTAGCGGAAGCTGCTCGTGGAACAATTCAATTGAAATGCGTTTGTGTATCTCGTACGAGTACACAAACTGAATCGGCGATCCCCCGACGTAACGTCGGGGAGGGATGATAGTGCTAATCCTATATTGCACTCGGTTTCCCCATACACGTAAGGGGCTTAATGAACGGAACAAAAGAAAGGTGTGTTTACCCTGAGCTTGTCGAAGGGTTTCTAAAATTTCGAATATTGATGCAGAATGTGTAGAAATAAAAACTCCAACAAACTGAAGGAGTGTTTTTGCGTATCTAAAAATAATGTATGCAAAGAAAAACGCCGGCTCCCACGTGGGGGAACCGGCGCTGTCTCGAACAAGGTAGCCGTAGTCGAAGGAGGGGATTAGCCTCCGGCGTTTAAGATGAGCCAATTTGTAAGCTCATCCCTTCGCCAGACTGGATCACCCCCTTTCCTGGCGCAGACATCGTTGCGAATTGGAAGTTCGTCGGCGGGCGTGGATCATGACCTTGCCTCCTCCTGCTGTGAACGATGTTTGTCGCGAATCGCGGCCACGTCTGCAGCCTGCTCGCGCGTCGATTTCCGTCGCCGCCTCTGTTTAGGAGGAAGGCTCGGTTCAACTATCGGAGTTGCCTCAGTCTCGACGATTTCCTCCTGGCGTCTGTATCGAAAACACCTAGTACGACCACGATGTGCGTGAACATTCATTTATGACGCTCCCCGTACTGTGAACCTACCCGCAATGTAGCTCAGCTGCAGAAAATACGCAACAGTATATGTTTATTGAGTCTGGGGATTAAATCTGGTACTGTAGGCATTGTTCAGCAGTATAAAATACGCGCGCATAGCTCAGTTGGTAGAGCATTCGACTGATACTCGAAAGGTCCTTGGTTCGACCCCAAGTGCGCGCACCAAAACAAAAACATCCCGCCTGCGCGGGATTTTTTGTTTTGGTGCGAGGCGGAGCGTTGCTGTGCAATTGCACAGCCGCGAGCCGGGGTCGGCAAAAATTCTGAGCGACGGCGAAGAATTATTTGTGACCACAGAAAGAGATCAATTTTAGAATTATTTGAGGTGGATTTTATTTTTCCTCCTCCCGTTTGAGTTCGTTGAGTTTCGAAAAAAGACTGACGAGCCGCTTTTCCTCTGCGACTGTAAGGGCCCGGTCTAGTGGCAGGCGCGCAATTTTTGCAATAAAAAGATGATAGAGATCATCAAAACTCTCCCCCTGAGGCTTGTCGTGTAACACGCGGGCGCTCGTCGCGGCGCTCAAAAAATATGACGAGGCTATTGTGTACATATATTTTGCTTCTATGAATAATTGACCGGAACGCTTGCGAATCCTTCCTTGGTGATAATAATGTGATCAAGGATTTCGATACCCATTATCTTCCCTGACTGGATAAGTTGTTTGGTGAATTCGATATCTGCCAAGCTGGGCTGCAAGATACCCGACGGGTGATTGTGGGCGAGGACAATGGCAACCGCCGCATATTCGAGCGCCGGTTTAAACACCTCGCGCGGATGGGTCAAATTTGCATCTATGGTTCCTATTGCAATTACCTCGTCATGAATAAGTCGATGGTGGCTGTTTAAATAGAGCCCGCGCAGCTGCTCCTTGGGTAGCGCGCGCATGTCGTGGAGATATTCGTAGGCATCCTTTGGCTCATTAATAATGGTGCTCCCAGCATTTGTATCCTTAAAGAAACGCTTGCCAAGTTCGGCACACGCAACAACCTGCAATGCTTTATTAAGCGGAATGCCGAGTTCGCGGCTCATGGCTGTGGCGTTGATATTGCCCGAGAGGCTGCGTTCACCATATTCGCGAAGCATTCGTTTGCTCATCGAGAGCACATCTTCTTTCGTAGTTCCTCGGCCCAGGATAATAGCCAGAAGTTCGGCGTTCGAAAGCGCACCGGGGCCTCCCGAGAGTAATTTCTCCCGAGGTTTCTGTTCCTGCGGCAAATCGCGGAATTTATAAATATGTTTTGGGGGATTGCCTGAAGGCATGTCGACAAGCACATGATGTGTCTCTCGTATGTCGTAAGTTTCCATATACTAAAGTTATCACGAAATACAGGGCACACGAACCGTCAGGGTAGTACCCACTCCGAGCCTGCTTTTTGCTGTAAGTGTACCTCCATGGCGTTCCACAATATGCTTGGCAAGGGCCAACCCGAGGCCGCTACCGGGCCTATGCTCCGCCCCTTTTGCCCTCCAGAAGCGCTCGAATATGTGTGGCAGGTCGCTTTCGCCTATACCCACGCCGTTGTCTTCAATGGTGAGTAACGCCCAGCTTCCGTCTTTCGTCAGAGAGAACGTAATACGTTTTTCGCCTTCCGGCCGCATATGTTTTATTGAATTACTTGTCAGTCCGCGCACCACCTCGCGGATTTTTGTTGGGTCGCCGGATATGGTGACGGAGGGTGTTATGACACTGTCTACGTGTATGGCATCACCCGTACCTATAATGCGTATTTCCTCGAGCAACGCTTCCATCGTGGAAGAAAGATTGAATGGCGTGTGAATACACTCAGCGCTGTTCTCAAGCCGCGAGAGACGCAACAGGTCACTGACGAACACCGAAAGCTCGCTCAGCGAGCTTTCAAGCGAGAGGACGGTCGCGGCACCAAGAACCGTATCCTTTACTGATTCGAGTTTTGCTTGGAATATTGCAAGGGGAGTTTGGAGGGCATGCGAAATATCGAGCAGCATCTGTTTCTGATTTTCCTGCAACCTCTCCAATTCCCTGCTGCGTTTTATAAGCAAGACGGTAAATATTCCAAGGGTTGTGTAAAGAAGAATATCTTGGTATTCATCAGAAAACCAACCCACAATATTTATAAAAATGAGATATACTCCCGCCGCCCATACAAAATAAAGGTTGTGAATTGATTGCCTCTGTATCTTTATTTTATCTAGATTTGACAAGTTATTTATAGTTTCCAGCAGCTAGTAATCCTCAATTTTGTAGCCACGACCGGGTATTGTTTGTATCAGTCTCTGCTTGCCCGTGTCGCCAATTTTCTTCCGCAAGGAAAGCATGTGTGACTCGATCGTGTTGGAAAATATGTCGGTATGCATGTCCCAGACGTGTTCGAGTATCATGCCGCGCGACAATACGGTGCCCTCGTGCTGCATGAGATAGTGCAACAACATAAATTCTTTCCGTGTAAGATAAACTTCTTTTTTGCCGCGTTTGACCGTGCACCCCTTTGTATCGAGCTCCAGATCTCCTATGCGGAATACATCGTTTTCTAGTTGTTTTGGCCGCCGCAGGAGAGCTTTTACCCGTGCTAGAAGCTCCTGTAAGACGAATGGCTTAGCCAGATAATCGTCAGCACCCGCATTAAGCAGCTCGGCTTTTCTAACTGCCTCGTTCCTGACGGATACCATGAGGACGGGGACAGTAAAACCGCTTGCGCGTATTTCGCCGAGAACTTCCAGCCCGTCCTTTTTTGGAAGGACGTAATCGAGAATGATCAAGTCATAATCATTTATCTGTGCAAGATGGCTGCCTTCTTCTCCATCAAGCGCAAGATCGACTGCGTAATATTCTGCTTCGAGCGACTGCTTCAAAAAATTCGACATTTTCACCTCGTCCTCGACGATGAGAATTTTCATGTATTTATTTTTTCTATATTAAAAGTACATGCACATCTTAGCACCCGTGTTCCATGATGCCTTCATGAGTACAACAAAAGAGTATCGGTGCGGCTGTGGCAAATTGCTCTGCAAAGGCGCACTTGTGCAGGGCACCATAGAAATTAAATGTAGGCGCTGCGGCAGCTTAACCGTACTTTCTTCCGATGAAAAAGGATTTTGACACGTGGAATAGAAGAAAGAAAATTATTCACGAACGGGAGCGAGTTCCGTACTTTCATGAACGCGAAATTTGGTGGTGTTCACTTGGAATGAATATTGGTTTTGAGCAGGATGGGGGAGAAAAATTTGAAAGACCTATGTTAATAATAAAAAAATTCAATCAAGAAATTTTTTGGGCACTTCCTCTTACCAGATCAGGTAAAAGAAATAAGTATTATTTTTTCTTATCTAGAAAAGAAAGCTCTACAGTTATTTTGTCTCAACTCCGTCTTGTTAGCGCGAAGCGGCTTGAGCGCCTCATGTACAAGTTATCGAAGAAAGAATTTAAAAGTATACTTTCCCAAGTTAAGAATTTTTTCCCGAAAGTATAGGTAGAAAATCGAAACCCCGCTCTTGGGCGGGGTTTCTCGGGGGCCTAGTGGCCATTTGTACATAGACTATACCACATCTCTTATTTTTTGCACGGAAATACGGTATAACTTCACTGTTCGTGCACTCAGTGGGCATGTGGCGGAACTGGTATACGCGTACGTCTCAGAAGCGTATCCCGTAAGGGTTGGGAGTTCGAGTCTCCCCATGCCCACTGAATGTGTGAAGTTCCAAAGCATGGCTTGGAATAAGGGCTGAAAAGTTCGAGGTTTTTGAAGGGTTAGAGAAGGCGGTAAGCGAGGTTGAAAAATAAGGGGCAAAAGTTCGAGGTGTCTGGGTGGGGACGGACTTCATTGCGGCTTTAGGCATCTTTGGTAGAGTGAGTACGGTGCTTGGAGGGCCTTGCCCTGTCACGGCTATATTCCAAGCTGTAGCCAGGCACCATTAAAGAACGCCGCCTTTGAGCGGTGTTTTTTAATGCCCGAGCTAGTCGTTCTCCGGGTCGCCGTTGTGAAGGACTCGGTGCTTGGTATCAGTATTGACCTTCCAGAAGGGCATGATGCTCCAAAAGTGTTTTTCCCCAGCCTGGACCTGTTTGACAATCACCCGCACACGCACGCCGTCGAGCACGGCCACGAATTCATAAAATGACACTTCTCTCAGCATCTTCTCCCATCGGGAGTTTGCCTTCTGTGTCTCAAATTGTTTGGTGTGCCAGATACCTTGAACGGTACCTGAGAGTGTTAGTACTTGGGCCGCCAGGGAGAGCAGCTTGAGCCGAGCGTATTGATCCTGCCGTGTCCTGGCTCGCTGGTCTGACTTAAATTTCAGATGCCGGATGCCTTTAGCGTTGAAAGCGATCTTCTCTTTGAAGTAGGGGCACCACACCGACCCGATGCCCTCATAGGTCGTCTCGGCTTTTTCCCTCACTGCCTCGAAATCTTTGTCGTCTTTAAAATCAAATCGTCCCATAGAGCAGAAATATTTTACACTACATCGCCAGAATCGTCTCGACCCTCGCCCTCCTTCTTCTGATAGATCGCATACATCGCCTTGAGATACCTCCGCAGGCGTGCAGTCGCCTCGAGGATCTCATCTTCAGTGGCATCCTTCATCACACGTCGAACAAACGGCGGGACATACGGTTCTTCATTTTTCATATTTTGGCAGCGTACCAAAGACCTGGGGTTTACCTACGCCGCCTCTCGGAAGTCATCATCATTCGGTTGGTTGCGCAGCTGCTGGCGCCAGTTCGGTGGCGGTTGTCGCCGCGGTTCGGGAAGTGGCATCGCCCACACTGGTGGCTGCCAATCTTTTAGATGTTTCTTCAGAAGATGAACGACACGTCGGTAATATGCTTTTGAGCGACGTGGTGCTGCACGCTGCAGTGTACTTGTTCGAGGCGTGTCTCGCGTGTGTCCACTGAGGTTGTGAACTATTGACTTTAAAATTTTATATAGTATCATACTGACAGATCCCTACGGTTTAGCCGTCTCTTGATTGGGGAATTGAAGGGCCACGCTGTTGTGGCTCAAAACTGAAGCGAGGAAAAAATGGGCAAGTCACATCCGGTTGATGTTCATGTTGGCGCGCGTATGCGTCAACGGCGTTCGCTGCTCGGAATGAGCCAGACCAACCTCGGCACCGCCGTGGGTCTGACCTTCCAGCAGATCCAGAAGTACGAGCGCGGCTCCAACCGCATCGGCTCCAGCCGGCTGTTCGAGTTCTCCAAGGTGCTCGATGTTCCGGTGTCGTACTTCTTCGACGGGATGCCGAGCAACGCGCTCGCCGGCCGGCCGATGTCGGGCCGTGGCGGCAAGGGCAAGAAGCACGCCGGTGAAGAGGCTTCGCCGTTCGAGGTCGAGAAGGATCCGTTGATCAAGCGCGAGACGCTCGAGCTCGTTCGCGCCTACTACAAGATCCGCGAAGCGCGCGTGCGCAGGCGCATCTTCGAAATGGTGAAGGCGGTCGGTGCTGCCAGCCATGCCGAAGTGCTCGGCGGCAAGAAGAAGCGCTGAAACAAAGGTCGTACCGTTCTCTCCTCCACATGTTGGAAGGGGACACGGTACGACCTTTTCTCTTTATGAATATTTCTTCATCCAAGCTTCATTAGGCTCGGGCTACTGTTATGCCACTGCTGAGCTTCGAGCTTGCAGCTTTATAAACAGCAGCTTTTTAATTAAATTTATATTTAGTATATGAGCAATACAGCACGTGGTTGGATGTGGGGAGTAATAGCAGTGTTGGTAGTTATATTTGGCATTTGGTGGTGGTATTCGGCACATCCAAACACTATGTCGCCGGTGAGTTATGGCGCGCCGGTAGCATCTTCGACTGATGCACTCCAGAGCCCGAGCGTTGCGGTTGTTCCTGAAGATCGCAGCACATCGACCGTCGCAGGTATTATCGCAAGCTTGTCAGGCGAGTCGCGCTTTGCAGGATTGATGTCGAGCACAGGAGTTTCGGCACTCGTTGCAGGCAAGGGCCCGTACACTATATTTGTCCCGACCGACGCAAGCTTCGCACAGCTTCCAACTGGCACCATTAACAACCTCGATGAGGCACAGCTTATGCGCTTGGTTGAATATCACATCATTTCAGGCAAGGCCATTGATGTGAACGCGGAGACTGCGGGTACGGTACCGGCCCTTTCCAAGGATCTGCTTAACTTCAGCAAGAACACGGGTGACGTGAGCGCCCGCGTAAACAGCTCGGTTGTCCTCCACGCCTACAAGGCAAGCAACGGCATTGTCTACGTTATCGGTAGCGTCCTCTTGCCACCGCTTGCATCAACGAACTAGTCCCGCTTTACGGCACGACACGCCTATTGCATGATGGGGTGACATGTCGTATCAGGATTTCTTTACTGGCAAACGCGTAACCTTGATGGGCCTCGGGCTCCTTGGGCGCGGTGTCGGTGACGCAGAGTTCCTTGCACTGTTGTGCAGGGAACTTGTCGTTACCGATAGAAAAACAAAGGAAGAGCTCGCGGTATCACTTGCGAGACTCGAAAAATTCCCAAATATTCGCTACACACTGGGTGCGCACAGGGAAGAAGATTTCACGAACACCGACATGGTTATCAAGGCTGCCGGCGTGCCGATTGAATCGCCGGAAATTGCCGCTGCAAAAAAAGCAGGCGTGCCAGTATATATGTCGACCGCGCTCTTTGCGAAATTTGCACGTGAAGTGGGAGCCACACTGGTTGGAGTAACTGGCACGCGCGGGAAATCAACCACATCGGCACTTATATATCACGCGCTGCAAACTGCAGGAAAATCAGCACAGCTTGGCGGGAACGTGCGCGGACTTTCAACCTTGGCGATGATTCCTAAAATTAAGAGTGGTGATATTGTCGTACTCGAACTCGACTCGTGGCAGCTGCAGGGGTTCGGTGACTTAAAACTAAGCCCTGACATCGCTGTATTTACTAACTTAATGCCCGACCATCTCAACTATTACGGTGGAGATATGGAAAAATATTTCTGGGACAAGGCAAATATTTTTACCCACCAACCCCGACGTGAAGTCGGGGCCCCGACCGGAGCGTCGGGGAAAACAGCACTCATAGTTGGCGAACAAATTCTTTCAAAAATCCAAAGTTCAAACCCGCCTGTAGCGCCGCTCGTACCACCGCCACTTCCTGCTGATTGGAACTTACAAATTGTGGGCGAGCATAACAGAAGTAACGCAGCGCTTGCAGCTCTTGCACTTCGAATGTTGGGATTAAAAGAAGAGGAAATCAAATCGGGCCTTGAAACATTTGAAGCCGTCGAAGGTCGCCTGCAATTTGTGAGGGAAGTGAACGGAGTAAAAATCTATAACGACAACAACGCTACAACGCCAGAAGCAACACTTGCGGCACTCTCATCATTTAACCCCGCAAACACAGTTGTTATTGCTGGCGGTTCTGACAAAAATTTGCCGCTCGAAGTGTTGGCAGAAAAAATGCGCCGGTGCAAAAAAGTATTTTTGCTTGCAGGTGGTGGCACGGATAAACTAAAAGCCCTTCTTCCTGATGGTTTGATATATCAAACCATGAATGAGGCGGTGCACGATGCAATGGCTGCAGCTGCCTCTGGCGACATTATTCTTTTTTCCCCTGGGTTTGCATCCTTCGGTATATTCCGCAATGAATACGACCGCAACGACCAGTTTATGGAGGCGGTAAAAAGTTTATGAACGACAAATTTTACTCCGGAGGTTTTTTCTATAATCCAAAGAAACAGGAAGTGCTGTTACATAAGCGTGACGGCAATACAAAAATAAATCCACACAAATGGGCTTTTTTTGGCGGCTTGAGTGAAGACGAAGATGCTGGAACCCCGATACAAACCTTTATCCGTGAGATCGAAGAAGAGTTGTCAGTGAAATTATCCGAAGAGGAAGTTATACCTTTGTGTGATTATTTGAATGAACGAGAAAATACCTGGCGCAATGTATTCTATGCGGTAAGTGATAAACTCAAATCCGAAATGATTTTAGGTGAAGGGGCTGATTTTGAGTGGATTCCTCTTAGTGAGGTTTTTGAGTATGATTTGAGTGACAGAACGATACAAGATCTCAATACATTTCTACGAACTATATGACCGGAAAAAAGATTTACATGGTTGGTATTGGCGGCATCGGAATGTCGGCCTTGGCGCAGTTGTATGTGGCGGCGGGGAATGAAGTGACGGGCTCTGATAGGAGCGAATCGCCAACGACAGAGATGCTCGCAAAAAAAGGTATGAAGGTACTGATAGGGCAGATGGCAAGTAATGTGCCGGAAGATGCTGACCTGCTTGTCTACAGCGATGCGGTTTCAGCTGAAAATCCCGAACGCGTTCGTGGCAGGGAGTTGGGAATCCCAGAATTAAATTATTTTGAAGCGCTAGGCAGGGCGGCGGAGGGAAAGCGGGTTGTCGCAATTGCAGGCACGCACGGCAAGACAACAACAACTGCGATGATAGGGAAGATTTTGGAGGATGCGGGAAAAGATCCGACGGTGGTGGTTGGAAGCATCGTCGCGCAGTGGCAGAGCAATTTCCGCGAAGGCCACTCGGATATTTTTGTCGTGGAAGCGTGCGAATATCGAAAACATTTTTTGGCCTTTCGCCCAGACGTGCTTGTCGTAACAAACGTCGAATGGGATCACACTGACTACTTTAAGACTTCCGAGGAATTTGCCGCAGCATTTGATGAGGTAAAGGCGCAGGCAAAGCAGACCATTGATGCTTCGATATATGGAACTATGTCAGTGCCTGAACTCAGGATGCCGGGCGAGTTTAATAAGGATAATGCGCGTGCGGCAAAAGCAGCGGTACTCACGCTATTTCCAGAACTGGAGGAATCCATAATTGATTTCTCACTACAAAATTTCAAAGGCACATGGCGCCGGTTTGAACACAAGGGGACCTTGCCGCACGGTGCTGAATTGTATGACGATTATGCGCACCATCCGACTGCGATTGAAAAAACAATTGCCGCTGCACGCGAGAAGTTTCCGAATAAAAAGATCGTCGTGTTTTTCCATCCACATCTCTACAGCCGCACAAAGGATTTGTTTGATGGATTTGCACATGCCTTAAAGAGTGCGGATGAAGTATATATATTGCCCGTATTTGCAGCCCGCGAACCGCACGACCCGACTGCAACGCATGATGCGCTCGCCGAAGCGGTTCAGAAATTAGGAGGCAATGCCCACGGCATAGACGGATTTGAGGAAACAACCGAAAAATTAAAACAATTAGGGAGTGACACCATTGCATTTACAATGGGAGCGGGGGATGTCTATAAGGCAGGCGAAGCCGCACTGAAATAAAAAGAAAAGGCCGCTCCGGATAGCTTGGAGCGACCTAGTCGTCAGGCGGGTACGGCGTCGGTGAACGAGATACTGGGGTTGATGGTGGTGAATCCACAGTTGGCACAACCCCATCTTGCACAGCTGTCCTCACCAGCCGGCTCTTTCCGTGCGGGTTCGCCGCAGGTTCTGCAGACGAAATCTGCATCTTGCGGCCAACTTTCAGCAATACTTTGCAGTGCAGAGCTCATGGGCTTGGCAGGATCGAGGTTCGGCGAAGGGCGAGTAGTCATCAGCTTCTCCATCGGTTTGAGGGACGTCTGAGTATATAGTGCGCCGAGCTTATAAAATGTCAATTTTTTCTAAATAAAAAAGAACCCCAGCTCGAAAGCTGGGGGTATCGTTTCTGCGAAGTCTTCTACCAGCGATGGGGTCTAGACCTTGCGTTCTTCCTTCTTGATCCGATCGAGCGGAATGAAGGCGCCATGTTCCATGCCGGTCGCGCCGACGTGGTTCAGGACGCGATCGCGGTACGGCCAGTCCATCTCGGCGGTGAGCCGCCCGGGCTGAGGCCGGTCGTCGCCAGGACCTTCGGGCTTCATCGCGGTGACGATGGCGCTGCCGCCATCCAGCTTGGTCTTGTGTGAGCTGCCCGGGTCGCCGAGCATCTGCTTGAAGAGACCTTGCCACGGATCGATCGGTGCCTGGGCAATGATGATCTCGCCGGCGCCCTCGTACATGAGGCCGACGGCGATGTTCTTGCACAGATGCGCGGCGTCGACGAACAGCATCGAAGTGCTGCCGGAAACGACCGGTGGACAGCCCGGCGGATCCGCGAAAGCCGGAACGGCCATGAATCCCCCGACAGCAAGCACCGTGGCGCCGAGAATCAACTTCCTCATTGCAGTCTCCCTTGTGAAGGTTAACTTTACTCTACGCACGTGTACACTACGCTACTGATGAGTTTCTCATACTACCAAAATCCTGCAATGGGCTCTGGTGCGCGAGGGGAAATGCTTGTATACCTATCTATATATGCAGAAGCTTTCGATGGTCGCGACACCAATAGGGAACTTGGAGGATATCACCCTGCGGGCCTTGCGCGTGTTTAAAGAGGCGGACGTTGTCGCCTGCGAGGATACCCGTGTCACAAAAAAATTACTTTCGCATTACGACATCCACACACCCACCGTTTCATTCCATGCAAACAGTGGCACGAAGGGATTTGAAAAAATAATCAAACTTTTAGATGAAGGGAAGCACGTGGCACTTGTGTCGGATGCAGGGACGCCGGGGGTTTCCGACCCAGGGCTTGAGCTGGTGTCCGTCGTGCGCGAGAAATTTTCTGATATAAAAATCGAGGCGATACCGGGGGCCTCGGCGCTTGCAGCAGCGCTTTCTATCGCAGGCCTCCGCGCCGCATCATTTGTCTTCTATGGATTTTTGCCGGTTAAGAAGGGACGCGAAACGCTCTTTAAAGAAATCGCTGCAAACGAGCAGGCAAGTATTTTTTATGAATCACCCCACCGGATTTTGAAGACTCTCACCTCCCTTGCGACGCACCTGCCCGCCGGCAGGCGGGTTGGCATCTACCGCGAGTTAACAAAAATGTTTGAAGAATCTTTAATAGGTACCCCCACAGAGGTATTACATATACTCACAAGCGACCCCCAAAAGCAGCGCGGGGAGTTTGTCGTCATCGTTGAAGGCCGCTAACCACGCGTGATAGAATAGATATATGTCGAGAGAAATGAGCATAATAGTGTTGGGAATAGTAGTCATTGTTATCCCATATACCGGTTTTCCGAGCCCGTGGCGCACAGGAATGCTTGTGCTTGCTGGAGGCGCCATTGCCGTCATTGGATTCCTGCTTCGCGGCCAAACTCTTTCAAAACCTCAGAAAAAAACCGAACATCATCCGTTTCAGGAAAGCACTGCGCGCATGAATGATATGCACGTGGCGGAAACTTCGGACACCGCAGAGCTCTAAATCTTATTTTTCCTTCATCAAAGCCTGATATACTTTAGGCAGTATGCAGCAGGACGACGATAAGATAACGTATTTCGCGCAAACAAATTCGCGCGGCAAGGCAGTGCCCTTCGGCATCAAGCGTCGCGACCGTGCGCGCCATATGTACGTCATCGGCAAGACGGGCATGGGTAAATCAACCCTGCTTGAAAACATGGCCATCCAGGATATTCGCAACGGCGAGGGAATGGCGTTTATCGACCCGCACGGCTCTACGGCCGACCGCATTTTGGAATATGTCCCAGAACACCGCATAAAGGATGTAGTGTATTTTGCGCCGTTCGACATGGAATATCCAATAGCCTTTAACGTGATGGAAGACGTCGGCTACGACAAGCGCCACTTGGTTGTGTCGGGCCTTATTTCAGCATTTAAAAAAATCTGGGGGCCGGACAGCTGGAGCGCCCGCATGGAATATATCTTGTCCAACACCTTGTTGGCACTCTTGGAATACCCGGGCTCGACACTTTTGGACGTGAACCGCATGCTGGTTAATAAAAACTTCCGCAAGAAGGTGGTGGAAAATATTGGCGACCCGACGGTAAAGTCTTTTTGGGCGGAAGAATTCGCCAACTACACCGACCGTTATACGCAGGAAGCGACACCGGCTATTCAAAATAAAATCGGCCAGTTTACGAGCAACCCCTTGATACGAAATATTGTCGGGCAGGCAAAGTCGTCGTTCGATTTGCGCCAGATGATGGATGAGAAAAAAATAATCATCATGAACCTCTCCAAGGGTCGCGTCGGTGAAGTAAATGCGAACTTGCTGGGCTCGATGCTCGTCACCAAAATTTATTTGGCGGCCATGTCGCGGGCTGATGTTGCAGCAAAGACACTTGCGGAGCTTCCCGCATTCTATTTTTATGTCGACGAATTCCAGAGCTTCGCAAACCAGAGTTTTGCCGACATTTTATCTGAGGCCCGCAAATACAAACTTAATCTCATCATTGCGCACCAATATATAGAGCAAATGGAGGAAGAGGTACGTGATGCCGTGTTCGGCAACGTTGGCACGACGGTGGCGTTTCGTGTCGGGCCGTTTGATGCAGAAGTTTTGGAAACTATTTTCCAACCGCAATTTACGCAGGCCGATTTGGTAAACCTTGGCTTCGCACAAATTTATTTAACGTTGATGATTGATGGCGTTGGCTCGCCGCCCTTTTCTGCAACAACAATTGCGCCATTTGATCCGCCGCCTGCGCAATTCGTCAAAGAGGCACTTGCAAGTTCGCGTGCGCAATTTACGAAGCCTCGTGCCGAAGTAGAGAAGGCGTTAGTTGATTGGTCCGAGCCTGACTCTATGACTGCGAAGAAAGCCCCTGTTGCGACAGCAAAGCCTATAATGGCTACCTCTGCGCCTGCGGCGACATCTCTGCGACCGCCTTCGGCTCCGCAGCCGATATCGCCTTCGTCGCGAATGACGTCCACCCAGTCAGTATCGTCTTCGTCGAGAACGATTTCGCAACCGACATCACCATCCTCGCAGATCTCTGTTAAGCCGCAGCAGAATCCGGTTGCGCGGCCTGTGGCCGCGTCAGAGGGTTCTGCGCAGGCCCCACATCGAGCGAAAGAATCACGTCCCAAACAACCGGAGCGTCCACCCATTGAAGGGGCAACCAGTTTGAAGGACGCGCTGGCGATGGCTACAGGGAAAAAAGTAGAACTGCGAGAAGAAGAAAAAACGAAAGAATCCGCGCCCACAGATACCGCGCACCAACCACACCACCAAAAGACACCTTCGCTTAAAGAAGCGCTTGGGAAAATTGTCGAGGAGCAAAAAACTCCTGCGCAATTGCCTGAACAGACGCTCCGCGACATGCTGCGGGTCGACGAACCAGGCAATGAAACGAGCTAGCAAAATTTTTCTATTATGTATTCTGTACGTGCTGCCTACGGTAGTGCGTGCAGATGTTGCAAACGTTGTATTTACGACGACGCCCCAGACACTTGCACTAAGTGCGGTGTCCGAGACCATAACCTTGCAAGCCCAAGACAGCAACGGGAGCGCGATATCAGGAGGCATACCCCAAACCGGATGCATTGCGCTGACATCCACGTCACCAACTGGGCAATTTTCTTCCAGCGCTACCAGTTGGAACCCTGTTACGGTTTTGACGATGAATAAGAGCAGTTCAAACCGCAATTTTTATTACACAGATACGGTGGAGGGCACATATACATTGACTGCCGCGTTTGTATTGAAGCCCACAAGCGTAACTGCGTCGTGTGCAAGCTGGCCCGAAGCACAGTGGGGAACGCTGCTCGAAGTTTCGCAAACTATTAACATTGGAACGTCTGCAAACGTGCCTTCTTCGCCGCCACCAGGAGACCCGTCCACTCCTGTTGATACGGCAACCACATCCGCACAAACGATAACCGTCTCGTCTTTAAATATCGGTTCTGAAACCCTGAAGACCGACATCAAGACAGAGCCGGTGGTCATGGTTGGAGGCGGTTCGTTCTTTACCGGTACGGCATGGGATTCTGAGGGGACCAAGGCGGCAGGCACGCGGTACTTGTGGAACTTTGGCGATGGTGCAACCGATGAAGGCCAGACGGTCTTCCATACCTACGCGTATCCGGGCACGTATGCTGTTGGGCTCACCGTTGGAGCAGGGGATGAAGCGGGAATGGGGCGCACGACAGTACAAGCGATGCCTGCACAAATCGGCGTAGTGGCCGAGCCAGATGGTTCGGTCGTACTTTCAAACCAAGCGGGACAGGAAATAAATGTGGGGCTCTGGAGTATTTCATCTGCAACAAGTACCTTTGTGCTGCCGCAGGACACGATTATATTAGGAGGCCAGAGCGTCCGCTTTGCACCATCAGTGATGGATATGAATGCTGGCACTGACACGATACTTCGCTATCCGAATAATGCCCCTGTTGCCACGACAATTCCTCCTGTGCAGCCGGCACAAGCTACATTTTTAGAAGCCTCTACCCTCAAACCCGCTCGAATTGTTTCCTCAATACATTCATCAGTAAAGACGACAAAAAATAGTACTTCTGTATCCAAAAAAATCGCAACAACCTCTGTTGCGACTTCTTCAACGCTTGCGGCCGGTGCAGCAGACAGCACTACCTCGCTCCCGCTGTGGTCGTGGATACTGGGCGCAGGTGGTATCATCCTTATCGGTATAGGCGCCTTCTCCTACGCCCGCCATCCGTCCAAAAAGGAAACTAATACAGGCGCGGATGAGTTTGAAATAGAAGGCTAACCAGAGCCTTTTTCATGCGTAAAATCTTGATATTTAGCTTCGCGTACTACCCACATGTGGGTGGGGCCGAGGTAGCGGTTAAGGAAATAACAGACCGAATCCAAGACATCGAGTTCCATATGGTAACGATGCGTTTTTCGCATGCCGAAAAACGAGAAGAAAAAATAGGGAATGTACTTGTATATAGAATTTCGTGTGGAGGTACTGGCCGTATTGGTAAATTTATTTTTCAGTTTCTCGCCGCACAAAAAGCATCAGCATTGCATAAAAAAAATAACTACGACGCAACATGGGCGCTTATGGCACATTCGGCCGGCGTACCTGCCGCGCTGTTCAAACTCTCCCACAAAAACGTACCGATGCTGCTCACGTTGCAGGAAGGTGATCCACCAAAACAAATCGAACGGACCATGTTGCCGCTCTGGCCGCTGTTCGCGCGCGCGTTCACGTATGCCGACCGCGTACAGGCCATTTCGAACTTTTTGGGAGAGTGGGCCCGATCCCGAAATTTTAAAGGTCCTCTCGTTATTATTCCAAACGGTGCTGACATAGAGAAATTTTCCGGCAACTCTACTCACCATCAAGGCAAGATACTTATAACGACATCTCGACTGGTACGCAAAAATGCAATTGATGATGTTATACGCGCTCTTCCACTTTTGTCGGATATAAAATTTAAAATAGTTGGAAGCGGGCCCGAAGAGCAATCATTGAAAAACCTCGCCAAGAAAGAAGGAGTCGAAAACCGTGTCGAATTTGTGGGCCATGTAGACCACGCGCAACTGCCCGCATTGCTACATGCCGCTGATATTTTTATCCGCCCTTCGCGTTCCGAAGGCATGGGCAATGCGTTTGTCGAAGCGATGGCGGCAGGCATCCCTATTATTGGCACGAACGTTGGCGGCATCCCCGATTTTTTAAAAGATGGCGAAACGGGATTTGTTGTAGAAGTAAACAATCCAAAAAGCATTGCTGAAGCAGTGGAACGTATCCTACAAAATCCGAACGAAACAGCAGTAATTACCCACAAGGCGCGCGAGCTTTCAAAACAGTATGATTGGGGTATGTTGGCACAGCGGATGAAGACAGAAGCCTTCGAACCCCTATGGCAAAAACAATAATCTGCATCGCCACGCCTCTATATGCGCCTGACATCGGGGGCCCGGCGACCCATGTGGCCCTGCTTGAGCACGGCCTTTCAAGGAGTGAGTTTGAGCTCCGTATCGTGAAATTCTCTGATGTGCGAGGGCTGCCAAAAATACTTCGCCACATCGTGTATTTTTTTAAGGTTTTAGCCGCGGGCAGGGGTGCACGTTTTATCTATGCGCTTGACCCGACGAGCGTCGGCGTACCCGCGTTTTTCGCAGCGAAACTTCTCGGAAAGAAATTTTTACTGCGTGTCGGTGGCGATTATGCATGGGAACAGGGGACACAACGCTTTGGTGTTACGGAAACTCTCGATGAATTTATTACTCACCGGCAGCCACGCATGATTGTGAGGCGGTTGCAGTTTGTACAATCGTATATTGCGCGCCGTGCAGTATGTGTCGTCGCGCCGAGCGAATATCTTGCGGGCATCATCCGAACATGGGGTGTAGCGGCGTATCGTATTAAGGTCGTCTACAGCCAGCCGGAACTTGCTGTTTCAAATCTTTCAAAAAGTGACGCACGGAAGAAGCTCAAACTACATGAGGATGAGGAAATTATCTTTTCTTCCGGCCGGCTCGTGCCGTGGAAGGGGTTTGAAGGATTGGTTGATGCAACAGCCCGTGTGAGGAACGACCGCCCTGCACGCCTCTACATCGCGGGTGAGGGTCCGTACAGGGAATCCCTGGTCCAGCATATACAAACAAAGGATGCCCAGAATTTTGTTACGTTGCTTGGGCAGTTGTCACAGGATGAATTGGCCGTATGGCTTGCCGCAGCCGACATGTTCGTGCTCAATACGGCGTACGAAGGCCTTTCCCATGCACTACTTGAAGCGTTTGCAGCACACACGCCGGTTATCACAACGCCCGTTGGTGGAAATACGGAATTAGTTGATGACGAAAGCACGGGGCTGTTAGTTGAACACAATAATATACGTAAACTTTCTGCAGCTATCATGCACCTACTTACGGATAGGGTTTTTGCCGAAAAGATTGCATCACAAGCGTATGCGTCACTTTCACGTTTTAACAAGGATGCTGCATTACAAAGTTTGAGCTCGCTTTTTAAATCACTCTAACTATATGAAAGTTTTGAATATAACGGGCGACAAGCGATTCGGGCCGGGCAACGAGCGGTATGAGTTGCAGAAATCAGCCGTCCAAGAACTCATCGTGATGTATTGGGGGCGGGGCGGTTTTTTCCCAAGACTTCCCCGCGGCCCCTTTGATGTAGTTACGGTACAAGATCCATTTTTGCGGGGGTTATTTGCATGGCATGTTGCAAAACAGCTTAGTGCACGCTTTAGTGTCCAAATACATGCAGACATCTCTGCACAATCATTTGCGAAGCGTCTTGTTGCGGGTTTTGTCCTTCGACGTGCGGATTCTATTCGTGTCGTATCCGAAAAAATCAAACAGCAGGTCTTGAAGGTGGTACCACATGCAAACGTAACTGTTCTGCCCGTATTTATTGATGTTTCAAAATTCACCTCAATAGTTCATCAACCCCACACGCAAAAAAATATACTCTGGATTGGCCGCTTCGAGGAGGAAAAAAATCCCATGGCAGCGATAGACATTGCCGCACAAATACCAGAGGCAAAACTCACTATGCTGGGTGCCGGCGGCATGGAGCAGAGACTGAAAGACAGGGCAGGCAGTAATGTCGAATTTGCAGCGTGGCAGGATCCAACATCATTTTTAGCACGGGCGGATGTCGTCTTGTGCACGTCGTGGCACGAAAGCTTTGGAGCAAGTATTATTGAGGCGCTTGCCGCCGGGGTGCCTGTTGTGGCGCCGGATGTCGGTGTTGCCAAGGAAGCGGGCGCCATAGTTGTGCCCCGTACCGAATTAGCCGCAGCGGTAGTTACAGTGCTAAAAGAGGGCACGCGAGGCCATTTGGCGTTGCATATGCTTACAGTAGAAGGATGGAAACAGGCATGGTTACAAACACTCTAAAACGGAAAAAGAATACACGGCCCATTATTGTCACCGGCGCAGCCGGCTTTATTGGTTTTCATGTATGCCAAGCACTGCTTGAGCGGGGCGACACAATCATCGGCTTTGATGCGATGACTCCATACAACGACCCTGCGCTCAAAAAAAAGCGCTTGGAGCTTTTGGCGGCATACAAAAACTTTTCTTTCATCAAGGGTTCGCTTTCAAAAGGCGATGCGTTTTTGCAGTTGGTAAAAAAAGAACAGCCGAAGGCGATTATCCACTTGGCTGCACAGGCAGGTGTGCGCTACAGTCAGGAAAATCCACAATCGTATATTGACTCAAACATCACGGGTAGCATGACCGTGTTTGAAGCGGCCCGCGTATTTGGAACGCCTATAGTGTATGCATCCTCAAGTTCGGTATACGGTGAACGCGGCGGTGTATTTAAGGAGACCGACCGTACACATGCCCCCGCTTCACTCTATGCGGCAACTAAAAAAAGCACCGAGGTTATTGCCGAGAGTTATTACAGCCTCTACAAAGTGCCCATGGCTGGTTTGCGCTTCTTTACCGTGTACGGCCCCTGGATGCGCACCGACTTGGCGATGTTTAAATTTGCGCGGTTGCTACTACTCGACAAAAAAATACCCCTCTATGCTGAAGGGAAGGGTAAAAGAAGCTACACCCATGTCTCGCTTGTTGTTGACGGCGTCCTTGCCGCGCTCGATGGATTAAAGAGCGGCCACACTATCTATAACTTGGGAGATGAGAGTACTTTTGAAACAAAAAAAATGCTCGACATGCTGTCAGCGGCACTTGAAGTGACGCCGGACGTTACACTTTTGCCGCATCAAAAAGGCGATGTTATGTTGACGCGCGCCTCGGGTGCCAAGGCAAAACGCGAACTTGGTGTTACTGCGCGCGTTCCGCTTCCCGAAGGTATCAAGGAATTTGCGATATGGTTTAAGGAGAACAAAAAATTCCTTCTCTCTTTGAGCGACATGCACAGCTAGTATGAAACTGCTTATTACAACCCAAGCGGTTGATATAAATGACCCTGTACTTGGGTTTTTTGTACGGTGGATTGAGGAATTCGCAAAACACTGCGAACAGATAGAAGTTATTTGTTTGCGCTCCGGAGAGTATTCGCTACCAAAGAACGTTCGTGTACATACGTTGCATTCTTGGAATAAAATTGGACGAGCTTTTGAACTCGTAGGTTTAAGTAACACACTCTCGTATGACAGCGTGTTTGTTCATATGAATCCGGAATATATAGTGGTTGCGGGATGGGTATGGAAGATGCGTGGTAAAAAAATTGTACTCTGGTATATGCATAAGGCCGTCAACATGCGTTTGCGCATTGCCGAATTTTTCGCAAATGACATTGTCACCGCTTCCAAGGAAAGTTTCCGCCTGAAAACTAAAAAACTCCATATCCTTGGGCACGGAATCGATACGGATATTTTTTATCCCAACCCTTCAATTCCGCGTGGTGAGTGGGCGCTTTCGCTCGGCCGTCTCACCAAAAGCAAACGGCATGATTTAGCAATTGATATTGCACATGCGGATGGCAAAAAACTTACAATCGTCGGTAACGGCCCCGAACGCGAAGCCCTGGAACTCTATGCAAAAAAACTAGGCGCTACGGTAGAATTTTTTAGGCGGGGTTCCGCATGCCCAACTTGGGGATATATATCGCAGAGCTGCGTACTTTATCCACACCAGTGAGACTGGTAGCCTCGATAAGGTTGTCCTTGAAGCCATAGCCTGCGGCTGCCCCGTACGCACTAATGACCCCGCACTGAAATTTCTTGAGAATAAAAATCCGGAGTATGTTCGCGAGAATCATTCGCTCGAGAAGCTTATCCCAAAAATTATTTCCGTATTGTCATGAAAATTGCGTATGTAGCAAATATCCGTTTCCCGACCGAGAAAGCGCACGGCGTACAAATCGCCAAGGCGTGCGAGGCACTTACAAAAGCGGGGGAGGACGTAACGCTTATTGTTCCTGCGCGCCGCACACATATTACTATTCCCGCGCTCGCGTATTACGGCATACAAACTTCCTTTGTCGTGCGCACGCTTTTCTGCATTGACTGGGTAGCCTTGGGCAAACTTGGATTTTGGATAGAGTCCCTTACGTTTGCACTTGCCACGGCTAGATATCTCAGGGCAAACCCGCAAACGGTCGTCTATGGGCGGGATGAACTCGTACTTTCCATATTGCAGAGGTTTGGTGTGCAGAATATCTTCTGGGAATCGCACGATGGCACGTGGAACAGCGCGTCACGTGCGATGGCACAACATGCGAGGGGTATCGTTGTGGTTTCGCAGGGCTTGAAGGATTTTTATACCAAAAAAGGTATACCTGCAGAAACGATATGCGCTGTGCCCAACGGCATAGACCTCGCTGATTTTGCGTATCCAGAAACCAAAGAAGTTTCTCGTACGCGGTTGGGGCTGCCATTGAACAAAAAAATTGCATTGTATATTGGCCGACTCGATGGCTGGAAGGGGACGGACACTCTACTTCAAGCCTCAAATCTATTGCCACAAGATTTTGCTGTTGCACTTATCGGCGGAGAGCAAAAACAAATAATAACACTTCAAAAAAAATATCCGAACGCGATATTTCTCGGATACCGGCCGTATAGTGAACTCTCAAACAATCAGGCGGCAGCTGACGTACTCGTTGTGCCCAATACTGCAAAAGACAAGGTTTCCGTCAGTTTTACCTCGCCCCTAAAACTTATTGCACACATGGCCTCACACCGGCCTATTGTCGCCTCCGACCTTCCGAGTATCCGCGAGCTGGTGGATGATACGTCCGCCGTACTAGTAGCCCCAGACAACGCAGAGGCGCTCGTACAGGGGATGCAGAGCGCTCTCCAAAATCAAACTATTGCAGAACAGGCCTATGCCCGCGTTTCAACTTTGGACTGGCAGCTGCGTGCAAAAAAGATTCTCAATTTTATACAGCGATAAGAATTTCTACCAAGGATAGATGGTACGGAACGGGTTGCGCTTGTATTGCTTGAGCGTGTTCATATCTTTGAACGAGATTGCTTCATTGCAAAAATGATTTAATACGGGGATGTGTTGGTACACCCTGTCAGGGATATTGCGGAGCAGTGGTTTGAAATATCTAAGAACCTTGTAGAGTGAAGCGTACTCCAGTTCTTTTTTTGCGACGCGCGTACGCAACCATGCGCGATATTGGGCAGCACTGTCGTAATATTGTTTGGGATTTTTGACACCTTGCGCTGAAGGAATTTTTCGATATGCACCAAGGGCGGTGTTTACATGCCAGAGTTTTGCCCCTGCAGCGAAGAAGTGGCACCAGAGGCCGTAATCGGCTGCCCACCCAAGGCCATTGTCCCATGTCGAGCCTGCGCGTTCCCACAAACTTCGACGCCAAAATGTTGACTCTGCTTGTATGTTCCACGGCACATGAATGAGATGTTCGTGCAAATCTTTTCGCACCGGCGCAATCGCGGTTATAGAACCGTCGCCATTAATCACCGTGGTTATGGCAGTTATCCATTCGACATCTTTGTATTCTGCAAACACGCGGCCAATAGTAAAGAGGCTGCCAGGAAGCAAAAGCCCCTTATCGGTAATGTGTCCCATAATGTCCCCAGTCGATTTTGAAAATCCATGCTGGATCTGTACTTGAGGAGAGGTGGCCTTAATGTTGATATTTTCATAGTACCCAAGCTTGTCTTTATAGTGCTCTATTATTTCCCAACTCCCGTCGGTTGAGTTGTCATCGATTACTATAAGTTCAAGGTTTGGATACCCTTGGGAGAACACTGATTCGAGCGCTTGCCCAATATAGGGCGCGCGGTTATGGCAGGGGATGATAACGCTGATCTTTGGGTAGTGCTCCATAGTTATTTGTTGCGTAAATATAGCACTTCGCTCCACAAAAGCGCTGCTACTGTCGTGTGTCCATATGCGGTCAGGTGTGGATCATTTGGCCAGTGCACGGCGGCTGTAGCTTGGGCAGAAAGAAGTGCGGGGTAGAGATCAAGCACGGGGACCTGTAGCGTTTTGCCGATGGCGGTAATGCGCGCGTCCGGCAGGTTGTAATCATATGCTCCGCTTGTATCGGCTTGCGGCTCCATCTGCTGGAGCGTCGGGAAGTTCACTATAAGCATTTGTGCATCGTCCGCTTGGGTATCGGTTTTGAGTTTTCCTACAATATCCTCTGTGAGTGTCCACGCGGCCTGCCATTGCGGAGTGGGATTTGTTGCGTATTCGGAAAGATCGGATGTACCGTCCGCGGCGAGCGCGGCTCCTGCGCGGGCATTTGCCATTTGGAATAAAAGATATCGGATGAACGCCGAATTATCTTTTATGTAGTAGAGAATACCGGGATAGAATGTGTCTCGCTGTGCCATACGTACAGAGATATTCGCTTTGTAACTTTCATTTAAGACCAACTTTCCATCTGTATCGCTGAAGGCCGGGGTAAATGGATCACTACGGAAATAATTATTGAGTACGTTGCCTGCGTTGAAATCGAGCACTACCAAATCGGGTTTATATTCTCGGCCGTAGCATTCATACGCAAGAAGTTCTTGTGTTGTGCCAAAACTTGAGACCCCCATGTTTATAAATTCAAGCGAGAGATGTTTGCTATCCGCCATGTTTTGTAATTGCCGCACAAACGTTTCCCCTTCGGGAACCTGCAAGGCTTCGGTCATGGAGTCGCCTAGGAATAGTACCCGGTACACGCCTGCGGGTTTTGCCACCGTGTGCTCTGTGTCGCGAAACCCGGCGCTGTTTATGCTTATAGGCACAAGGCCGCCCGGCCCCGCGGACACTCCATGTGAGTTTGGAATTGATTTATAACCCGTGCACGAGTCGAGCGTAATGAGGGACGTGGGGTCAAGCTGCAGCAGCCGCGCGCCGATTTCCCCGAAGATGAGCACGAGCACGCATACCGCGAGACCAAATACCCCTGCCCGCACTAATTTGCGCTTCATGTTTGGCTATTATGCCCTTTTTTCTTCATTGCAAAAAGCCTCGGGGACAGCCACAATAGCTCCATGCAATTGAAGGTTTTGTATCTGTTTACGGGTAACCGCGGGCCCCATTTGGCCAAAGTGAAGGCTGGGGAAGAGCAAGGGAACGGCTACTGGGGGATGCTGCGTCTTCACAAGTTCGGCATCGATGCGACCTATGCTGGGGTCGAAGAATTGTTTCCATTACGGTTCGCTACATTTTTGCGTAAACATATAAATGTCTATTGGATACACCTGCCGCTGTATCCGTTCTTTTTTTCGTACGATATTATTTTTACTTCTACCGGATACGGTACGCAGTTTTTACACACGTTGTTGTGTGTCCGTCGTCCTCGATGGGTGATGCATGATTTCAGCATCGTGGGGTTGCTCGGAAATGAAACAACCCTCAGACAAAAACTGTTTGCATGGATGGTTTCGCGTTCTGCGGGGATTGTTACCTTAAGCAAGCAAGAAGCAGAACAGTTAAAGAAACGCTTTCCACGTTTGAAAAACTCCATAGAATTTATTCCATATGGGGTTGAATTGGAGTACTTCAAGCCAAGCACATCCGCAGGCGACGGTGCCATTTTTGCGCCCGGCCGTGACCCCGACAGGGATTTGAAATTACTTTTTGCAGCGGCTGAGGGTTTGGGGAAGGAAGTAGTGGTAACGACCTATCCCTCGCGTCTGGCAAAGTTGCTTCCACTTCCTGCATATGTTGTACATAAAACACTGACCGTGCCGGAATTAATCCAAGCATATGCGGACGCGTCTATCGTCGTTATTCCGCTCGACACATCAACGGGGCTCAACAATGCCATGGGTATTTCAGCCCTCTACGAAGCGCTTGCAATGGGGAAGGCGATAATCGCCTCAAAAACTCCTGCAATGGAATCCTATATTACCGATGGGGAAAATGGTTTGCTCGTGCCCGAGGGAGATGCTGCCGCCATGCATAATGCGCTCTCTAGGTTAGTATACGACAAAGCATTGCGCGAAAAACTTGGAAGGAATGCCCGTGCCTATGCCGAAGTGAATCTTGATGCTGATAGGTGCACTGGAGATTTGGCAGATTTTTTTAAGAAAATTACTGCCGCACAAAAATAGAATCTTGATAGAGCAACTCGCCGGTTTTTGGATTACGGTGGATAGCCGAGGTTCCTCGATACGAAAAGCCAAGTGCTTGGAGTTGGGTATGAATGTCGCCAAATAGCGGTTGGTTTTCGTACAGTGGAACAAAAGAGGTTTCTACTTGGAGCACGGATGCTTTTTTAATTGTCTCCGTACCACCCTTAATCACGCTGTCTTCGAACCCTTGTACATCCATTTTTATAAACATCGGAGTTTTGAGCGGAATATCTTTCACGATGTCATCGAGGCGGGCGATCTGTATTTTTTCTTCGAAGGAATCTTTGGTCTTTGGATAGAGTTCTTTGTGTAGCTGTGCCATTTTCCGCAAAGAGGAACTTGGATGAAACGAACTCCGCTGAATGACTGATTCCCCGTTGGTTTCGCCAAGAGCAATATTGTATGGATGGAATTTTAAATCTTGCCCCATCTTTGTGTTCATGACATTGAAACAATCTTTCAGCGGCTCGAATGCATAAATCTCTGCATCAGGAAATAGTGCCCGCATTTCTTTTGAGAATTCCCCGGTATTTGCGCCAATATCCAGAATGGTTTTTATTCCAAGGGTTTTTAAATATGAATCGTAGAAAGAATGATACTTGATAATATCGTATCCATGTGAGCGCAGGAATTTTTTTATAGTCATTAACATATTCAGTGTACGTAGAATGTTTTCATGTTCTTCTCTATCACAGTACCATTTTGTATTTCCAAATAATGCCGAGGAGTGAAGGGGAAAAGATACGGGTATAGATTTTCGAGTATTTTTTGTATGCCTCGTGAACTGTGGAAATACGGCCAGAAAAAGAAGCGGGGAATCCACGCACCAAGCGGCCTCTTCCCCCTAGCCTGTTTTTTCTGTGCAAGCAATCGTCCGGCATTAATGCGGCTGTCCTGGCCTTCGCGCTTTCGAAATGAGCTTACCGGAATATTAATGCTCCAGAGAGTTGCGTATTTTGCCATCTGCGGCCAAAGCCAGAAATCTCCAGAACTTTTGAAATAGGCAGGGAAGGGTCCGGCCTTATGCCACAAACTGCCGCGCCAAAAAACGCTGTCTTGGGCAACATGGTAGGCTTCCATGCCATACACGCCCATACGGAGCCAATCACGCCTGTAGGTGTAACACGCCCCTGCGCCTATTTCTTGACCATTCTCGTCGATGGTAGATGTAAGACCCTTGAGCCACATGATGTCGGACCGAACGGCAAAGGCTGTTGCCATCGCTTGAAATGCTCCCTGCCTGTACAGATCATCTCCGGCAATCCATGCAAAGATATCACCTGTTGTTTTGGCAAACCCTTCGTTCAATGCAACATACATACCCTCCGGCTTTCCAGATTCGAGTATCTGCATCGAGATATGAGTGCAGTTGATTTTATATTCGCCGGAATCAAGTTTTTGTTTGTATTCCTTTGCCACACCAAGTGTGTTATCCGGCGAATCATTGATAACCAAAATATATTCAATAGAAAAATCACCCGCTTGGTCGAGCACGCTTTCTATCGTTGCAGGAAGCCACTTCGCTACGTCGTATGCGGGAGTGATGATGGAGAATTTCATCGGTCTCTATCGTATATAGTCTTTATAACCCTCGATCAAATATTCCTTGTTCTCGCTATGCACGTCCCAAAGATACAGCGGAAGCTTGAAGGCCCAGTTGTTTTTAAATACATGGGCAGTGTGCATGGCAAAATCACGCCCCGTGCCACGGCCCGAGGGCACACCCCACGTCCGCTCGTTTCTTGTGCGCAAGTTTACTCCTGCGGCTATAACCTCCCTGCGGAACAAGAGATTGTTATCGCTTCCTCCAGGGTAATTTAAATATTTTCCCCAGAAGAGCCGGCGTGTCCATGGGAACCACTTGATAGGAAAGGGGATAAGACGATGGAATGGGAGGCGCATTAGTAGGCCCGTGCATGTCTCGACAACTTTATTTATTTCTTCTGGTCGTACAACTATTTTGTCTTCGCCGTATGCCTTAAAAAATCCTTCGACATCAAATGTCTTGCTCAGCCTCTCATCCGAACATTCCATCCACGTAACGCTCACCATGGTCGCGTTATATTTTTGTGCGAGCTTGTACTCGACCTCGATGCGATTTAGGAGTGATGCATCATCTGCATCTTGTGTTGTTATCCATCCGCCGCGTGCAATCGTGAATCCATAAGCTCGTGCCTTCCACCCCGCGTTGATATCGTATCCTCGCCAGTTGGTGCGTTTTGGTGCTCCGCCGGGCAGAAGATGATACGTAACGTTTGCGTGTTTGGCCGCCATGGCTTTAATCGCAGCCGCCGTGCCATCGGTTGAATGATCGTCGACAACAATTATTTCCAGATTTTTGTATGTCTGGTCGAGAATGCACTGGATTGCGCGCGTAATACGCACCTCTTCGTTGTACACGGGTATGACAACCGATATCAGGGGCTGGTCAGCGTTTTCCATATGTTTGTTCTAATGTATCAACAAATGAGGAATAATGGGCGGCAAAGTTCTCCCGAGTGTGGTTTGTACGCACAAATTCCCATGTCGCATCGGCCCGTTGCTTTAATTGCTCCGTCGGTTCGGCAGCTATTGAACGGACGGCGTCGCGGACAGTTTCTATCGAGGAGTCCTGTAGCATTACTCCAAAATCGCCCGTTGAAACGCCGGTCTCCTTGCTCACAATAGGGATGAGGCCGGCATGCATTGCAAGCAACACCGCAGTTGAACATCCCTCGGCGGCCGAGGGATATACGATGGCCAGTGATTCATTTAATATCTTTTTAAATTCATCGCTACCCGGGTCCATATAGCCTAGGGCTTTAATATTGGGAGTATCCCGAAGCTCCTTCTTAAAGGCGTCGCAAAAATCTTTTTCTCCATCATATTTACCGCATACGACGAGCGTATATTCCGGCATTCCGGCAAAGGCCTCAAGTGCTATATCCAACCCTTTCCGTACCGCTCCAGGCCCTGCAAACCATATAAATTGTTTCCGCACTGCGTCGAAGTTTTTGTCGGGCGTGGGGTACGTGTGTGAGCTTGAGACGGGAATGTAGTGCACGGGCTTCTTAAGATAGTGATACGTGCTCTCGGGAAATTCGCCGCACAAACTACTGAGTACGTGCGCGACATCGGGTGCCATGGTCGGCGGGGCATGCCTCCTGGGCAGGATGGTCGCGCCGCGCCTCTTCTGGATATCCAAAAGGCGCGTGTATTCGGCATCGTTCCAAAACAGCCAGTGGGCCGCAGTTGCATAGAAGATGCGTATGCAATCCTCGTTCAACAATGGCGCGAGACGGTCGAGAGCGTATTCGACGTCGATGCAAAAATCATACCGGTGCTTTGGTTTGAAGGAGTAATTGTACGGGTCAATAACGTCCACAACGTACCCGCGCCTGAGGAATTCTTTAACTATCTGCCGGCATTCCCACCGATTCGAATGTCCGTCTAAAATGCCTTCGCTCGTGTCTATAAAGGGAAGCGTGGTGTAGGAGATAAGAACCCGCCCCTTAACGGCCCCCGCAGGAGATAGGGTAACGACCCGCCCGCGTAAGCGGAAAAGTACGCGCCTGAAGAATAGTTTGCTAGTCATGTTTTTGTAGCCAAATTTCTAAACATAGTAGCACCCAGAGCCGGTAATATCCTTTTGGGTTCTTGCTCGCATACACTTTTTTTATAAAACTTCGCACGGCATCTTCGTGTAGGTACTCATATACACGGGCGCCTTCGGCAAACTGCCTCTCGACATACGTACGCATCTTATCCTCCCCGAGCCATTTACGCACCGGTGCGCCAAAGCCTTGTTTTTTGCGGTCGACGAACGCGCGCGGCATAATTTCTGCAAGCAAATCTTTCAGCAGCAATTTGCCGGTGCCGCGATTCATCTTATATTCCTGTGGCAAGTTCACGACAAATTCTGCAAGTTGGTGGTCGAGCAACGGGCATCGCACTTCCAATCCGTGCATCATGCTAGCTTGGTCGACTTTTGTAAGCAGCTGTCCGGGCAGGTACGTGCTCAAGTCGTATGCATTTATGTTTTGAATCGAGTCGGACGTCGGAGAAACAAGCTGGCCAATGCTTTCATGGTTGATATTTTTTGCATCTTTAAGCAGTGTGCGACGCATCGAAGCAGGAAATACCGTGATACTTTTTAAATACTCCTTGTATGGGTTGGAGAACAATGCGGCCTTGAGTTGCATTAATTTGGGGCGGTGCCAGTGTTGGAAGTACCATCCATAACCCATAAATAACTCGTCACCGCCGTCACCTGAAAGAGCAACTTTTACATGCTTCGACGCAAGTTCGGATACTAAGTGCTGCGGGAAGTTGGCCGAGTCCCCGTGCGGCTCGTCGAAGTAGGCAAGTATCTTTTCAAGTTCATCGGTAAGTTCGCTTGTTGCTTGGAGCGTGTAATGATCGGTATCAATTTTCTTTGAAGCTTCTTCAGCAAAGGGGAGCTCGTTTATTTCCGCGCCATATCCAAGTGAGAATGTCTTAATTGGTTTCTCTAGGTATGTTTGTGCGTACGCAGTTACAAGTGTTGAGTCGACTCCGCCGGAGAGAAATGATCCAACCTCGACGTCTGCCGCAAGCATGCGTTTTTTCACTGCTGCGGTAAAAAGCTGGCGAACTTTTTCTTTTGCATCATCATATGAAATAGCAATAGGTGTGCGTTCAAGTTTCCAATACTGCTGCACATTTAGTTTCCCATCCTTATACACGGCACTGTGCCCGCCCAAAATAGTGTGCACGTTTTTATATATCGTGCGCCACGGGGGCACGTACATAAGTGTTAAATATGCGTCGATGCCGGCTGGGTCAATTTCGGGTTTTGCTCCTGCAGCCTTGAGCGCTTTTATTTCCGAGCCCGCGACAAATTTCCCATCAGGAGTATGCGCGTAAAATAGGGGTTTCTTTCCAAACCGGTCGCGCGCCATAAAGGCCTGTTTTTTCTCATCGTCCCAAATGACAAACGCAAACATCCCGTCGAGATATTTTGGGCACTCCCTACCGTACTCTTGGTACGCTTTTAAAATAACCTCGGTGTCTGAAGGTGTAGAAAAATGATGTCCCTTTGCCTCAAGCTCTGCACGCAGCTCTTTGTAATTATAAATTTCTCCGTTAAAGGTAATGGCGATATTTTTTGCGTTGTCACGCATCGGCTGGTGTCCCGAGGGGGAGAGGTCGATGATGGCGAGGCGCGTGTGCCCAAGGGCCGCTCCGTCAAATTGCATGGAACCATGACTGTCCGGCCCGCGGTGTTTAAGCGTCTCAATAGCCCCCTCAAGCGAGGCTTCTACGGCACCTTTTCCGATTATGCTGATGATGCCGCACATGATGTGGTTTCAGTATATATGACTAGGGCGCCAGTATAAAAGTCACCCATTTAGTAGATTTTCTATCGTCTTTGCGACATCAGTCGCTGTCGGTATCGTGCCGTCTTTTTGCCGCGCAAGAAGATTGCGCACACCTTCAGGCAAGTTCTTGTTTAATCCACCTGGTAGGAAAGTTGGGGCAACATCATACACATGTATACCTTTGTCTTCCCATTGTTCCGCCAGTTTTTTTACTAGTGCACGAAGTGCCGCTTTGGCAGGGATATATGCGCCGATATTTTTCTCCGGCATTTCTTTATCAAGGGATGCAGTTGTGATGCCAATAAAACTCGAGCCTGCAGACATGTGCGGCAATAACTCTTGTGCAAAAATCTCAGCCGCATCAACTGCAATTGCAAATTCTCGGGCGCATTCTTCCTCCGTTACATCTTCAAGAGCCTTGCGTGTTGTGGGTGGACAGGCTGCGTGTATAAAAACATCAACCACAGACACTTTTTCTTTTACGGTTTCTGCTGCAATTTTTGTAGCTTCTGCATCAGATAGATCGCAGAGTATATTCTCAACCCCGTTTTTCTCCACGGCGCTACGTGAAATATTTAGTACGCGAAAATGCTTCTTCAAAAGCATATCTATAACAGCGCCTCCAACGTATCCAGAACCGCCAGTAATGACAGCCGTTTTCATATAACTTTAGTGTGAACGATACCTGCCACAACGATATCTGTATCGCGACTGATGGTAATTTTTATTTCAAGAAGTTTTGCTGCTTCGCTTTTGTGAGCAATAACACCTTCAACACGGACTGTATCGTTTGCAAAAACAGGTAATTTAAATTCAAGAGACTCTTTTAGAAGCAGGCATCTCATGCCGGGCAGGTGCATCCCGACAAGTTCGGAAACTAATGCCCCGAGCAGCATCCCATGTACGACAGGTTTACCAAATTGTGTCGCTGCCGCGTATGTAGCATCAACATGTAGGGGATTGTAGTCACCCGAAAGTTTCGCGAATGCTTCGATATCTTCTGTACGTACTGTGCGCTCTTGAGTATAGATTTCTCCAACCTTGATAGATTCAAACGTCCGGTCAATAGCTTTTGGAATGTTACTCATACGCTTGCACCCTTATTTTTGAGTGCTGTGCGGACATCGCCTAGGCTATGCGCCGAAAGAACCTCGTCCATGGTAAATGACACGTTGTATTCTTTTTCAAGTTCGGCAATAAAAAGTAGATAGTTCATCGAATCCCAATCGGGAATGTCCTTGGGTGTCAGTGCATCCATACCCACCTGTGGCGGGATATGCAGCATCTCTTCCACTATTGTTTCGAATGATTTCATAGATTTAGGAAAGGGTTATCCAATGGGGCAGCTGCATATCCTGCATGTTCAGTATGCCATTTTCAGTGTTCTTGTCTAAGAATGTTTTAGCAGGGTCATTTTTTTCCGTCGGCACAAAATCAAATGAAATAGATGTAGCGCCTTCTTTTGTGGCAGCCTTGGCAATGGCGTATACAAAAGCATTTTCAATGCCGCGCTCAAATACACGGCAGCTCATCAGCAAGGTTGGAATATTCCATGTAGTCCCACTCTTTTCTACAAGCGCTACCGCGATAATGCCGTGGTCGCCGAATCGGTCGGACGCCTGTGCATAAAAGACATCCGTATCGGGATTTTCCATGAACACACGGATTTCTTCTTCAGTTTTTGGAATTTTATGTGTATTGAACTGATTTGTTTTTTCAGTCAGTTGAGCAATACGAGAGACGGCTTTCATGTCATTGCGAACGACCCGTACCTGAAGCCCCAAATTTTCCAAAAATGCCTCGCGATTTTCAAAACGGCTTTCGGCTTTTGTGCGAAGACGTTCGGTCACATAAAAATTCCCGCGCATCTTGTCCTCGTCGGTCAGGGTATTTGAATGAAAGTAGGGAAGAGACAAAAGCATCTGCGTGTAGAGTTTTGGATCCTCCGGCATGTCAGGCACGGCAACTTCCGGCAATGCCGATTTTACTGCCTCGCGCTGTAATGCACTGTCATCAAGGAACACCATCGAGTCGAGGCCGATATTTAGCTCGTCTGCGAGCTCCCGCATATTTTGTACCTTGTCATTCCAGTTGATGCGCGTCGCTGCAAAATGATGTTCTTTCAAGAGCATGTTTGGATGGGTGCGTATAACATCCAATGCATCGTCCGGATTATTTTTGCTATTGATGGACAGTATGATGCCGCGGTCGTACAGGTCGCGCAGTGCTTGTTGGAATGCAATAAAAGCTTCTCCCTTTTCATCCATGGAAAGAAGTATTCCTTCTTTTCCATCCTCGCCTACAACACCACCCCATAGGGTGTTGTCGAGATCGAGCACAATGCATTTTTTGAGTTCAGCCATAGTAAATTATTGTGCTAACGCAACAGCACACGCATCTGTGGCTGTGTGGGTTATTGATATTAAAAGAGATTCGTCGCGCACACCTTCAATCCACACTTCAGGTTTGCCTTCGGCAGTGCGGCGTATTTCAATTTCATTTAATTTTGGAAAGAGGCCGGTCGCTTTCCGCACTGCTTCTTTTGCAGCAAATGTTCCCGCAAAATGTACAGCCGCATCTTTGTATGAATTGCAGTATTCCTGCTCATGTGCAGAAAATGTATTGTCCATAAACTGTGCCTGCCCAAGCGCCGCTTCCATGCGGGCCACGGGCGTGAGATCTATGCCGATGCCTTTCATAGCGCCAGTATAGAGGGTTGTTCTAGAACTGGAAATAGATAAATTGCTGGGTGCTGCCGAGCGCTCCAAACAGCAAAATGACTGAAATAATCCCTGCGTATAGGATTGCTCGAAGTACGGCAGGCGTATATGCGAACCTTTTACTAAAGGGTATACGTTCATGCAGCACCTCGACTACTTCAAGTACACACACTGAGGAAAGTCCTATTACCAGACCCTTCCAACCGATATCCATCGCCAACACGTGCAGACGTCCGGTATCGGTTGAGAGTTGCGATACAAACGACTGCCAGCCGGTGCCGAGCCCCCTGATGATAGAAAACGCTTCACCGACTGTTGGCGCGCGGAAAAAGATATACGAAAAACACACCAGTAAAAATACCGTCATGCGTTTTATAAAAAGAGGAACGACAAATGGAAATTTTCGTGCAGGGCCGGCGAGCATCAATTCTCCGACGAGATATATGCCATGTATCGCGCCAAAGAGCACGTACGTCCAGTTTGCACCGTGCCACAGTCCTATTAATACGAATGTAATAAACAGGCTCCAATATACGCGCGTCTGTGTGATGCGTTTTCCAGAAAACACAAGTGGGGTGTAGAGATAATCACGCAGCCAGCTCGAAAGAGAAATGTGCCAGCGTCGCCAGAAGTCCGCCATTGATGTCGCATGGAAGGGGCGATTGAAGTTGAGCGTGAGTTCGTAGCCGAACACGCGGGCGGCACCCCGTGCGATGTCGGTGTAGCCGGAGAAATCACAGTAAATTTGGTACGCAAACATCATGGTCGCGAGTATGTATGTGGGCCCCGGATATGCGCCCGGGTTTCCGTATACGTTGTTTATGAACGGTGCCAGCGTGTCGGCTATCATAAGTTTTTTAAAATAGCCCCACATCATGAGCCGCAGGCCGTTCTGTGCCTGTTCGAGATTGAACGGTCGGCCTTCCATTATTTGAGTCAGCAGACCCTGCGGCCGTTCAATGGGACCTGCTGCCAACTGCGGGAAGAAGCTTACGTAGAGAGCGAACTTTCCCAGATGCGTTACCGGCTCATACTTTTTTCTATAGACTTCTATCGTGTAGCTTAAACTTTGAAATACGTGAAAAGAAATACCTATTGGAATTACGATGGAAAGTACGGGGAAGGGGGCTGGATGCCCAATAAACCGCAAGACGTCTCCAACTGATGAAAAGAAAAAGTTAAAATATTTAAAGAAAAATAAAATTCCAAGGTTTGCAGCAAGACTCAGTACTAAATAGAGTTTTCGATATCCAGCGCGCGTATCCCTCCCCATCGCAATTCCCGCACAAAAATCGACAAGTGTAATTGCCGCGAGCAACAAGCCGTACGATGGCTTGAATGCCATGTAAAAGATGTAGCTCGCAACAAGAAGCAACATCCAGCGAAATCGGTAGGGAAGCACCAAAAACAGTGCAACGACGGTCGGGAAAAAAATGAGAAACCGTAGTTCGACGAAACTCATATATCTTTTGGGCTAGTATACCTTCTCCGTGCATTCGCTGATATACTGCCGACATCTATGGCAGAAGCGGTGTATAAGGATGATTTCTTTGCAGGGATGGAGGATGCAAACCTCTCGTCGGCCCGCGTGGTCATACCTCTTGCGCTGCAATTCGTGCAGGCAAAATCAGTTATTGATATAGGATGCGGCCAAGGACTGTGGCTCCGCGCATGTATGGAGTCGGGCATTGAGGATGTCGTTGGGTATGATGGCGAGTATGTTGATAGAGAAAAGTTATCAATTCCAAAAGAAAAATTTATAGCCGCAAATTTAGAGCAGCCGTTGCAGTTGGGAAGAACATTTGATCTCGCGGTGTCGCTCGAAGTCGGAGAACATCTCACAGATGGAGCATCCCGTACATTTGTAAAAAACGTAACCAGCGCAGCGCCGGTAATTTTATTCTCAGCAGCGATACCTGGACAGCAGGGTGTGCATCATATAAATGAGCAATGGCCAGACTATTGGGAGGCGCGTTTTAAGGAACAAGGCTATGTTCCTGTTGATTGCTTGCGCCACCATGTATGGAACGACAAACGCGTCTCTTTTTTTTACGCCCAGAACGTGATGTTCTATATAAAAGAAAGCGAACTCGCGCGCTATCCAAAATTAGACGAGGAAATTAAAAGAGGCCATGGCGTCGCACTCCCGCTCGTGCACCCGTACCTATACACCTACTATGAAAGCCGCTGGAACAAAATCGTCCCGCTTATTTGGAAGATTCCACTACCGCTCATAAAACTTGGAAATAAAATTCTGGGAAGAAAAAAATAATTTATTGCCGAGGCTTTATTGCTGAAACACCCACGTGATTAATTTGCGGGTGAAGACCTCGAGTTTCTATATGGACCTGTTCGAAATCTTTTAACAGTAACTCCCAGCCTTGGGGGGTTATTCTCCAGTAATCACCGTAATCTTCCCCGTGCAGCTCATGGAGAAGGGGACCTGTTCCTATAAATAAACCTCCGGGCTTTAGCACTTTCATTATTTCTGTAATGGCAGTCCACGGGTTGGTCGTATGTTCAAATACCTCGGCACAGATAACTGTGTCAAAAGAATTTGGAGGTACGACTTGTGAGAGAACATGTATATCTCCTACATAATCAACGTCCCCCATATCCCGCACATCAAGAGTGAAGACATTCTCAAAATTTTTCTTGGCAAAGGAGCGTGGTCCGCCTCCAATATCGAGGATTTTCCCGTGTGGTTTGCATTTCAAAATAAATGCGTTATCGAATTTCCATTTTGCATCTCCTTCAAACTGAAGTGTTTGATTGGGGCGCGCCAACTGATAGCCAGTCAGTTTAATGAGTGCCGCGTTCAGGACATATTTTACGTTCATGAATTAAAAGGTTTTGTACATTATATATAAAGTAAGGGCGGCTCCCGCTTCGGCAAGTACCGTACCCCACACCGCACCCCACAGCCCGAAGAGTGGGATAAGTATACAGAAAAGTGCAAACTCTATTGCTTGGCTGGAGAGCAGCGTCACGTAACGCTTTTTTACTTCGCCGTGGGCAATGAGCAAGGATTCCAAAACCCCTTTGCCTTGGAAGAGTATTGTCAGCGCCATTACTTGGCTAATAAGCACGGAAGCTAAATATTTGGGGAACAAATATTTAAATAGAAAAGGTACACAAATGATATAGCCGATTGTGCCGAGCATGGAAAGGAATGAAAGTTGTTTGAGGCGCAAGGGAAGAGACTTCCGCACCTCTTCTTTTGTTTTGCGTGCAAGTTTAGGGAAAATAATAGTGCTGAAGTTGATGATTAAATTTTGGGCTTCTTGCACTGGCGCTAATGCAAGCGCATAGACGGCCAGCACGGCCGCACCGGCAAAATGGAACAATAGTAGCTGGTCAATCTGCCCTGAAATAAGCACAAAAAATCCAAGCACGCTCATATGTTTGCCAAAGTTAATAGCTTCCTTGAGCCCCTCCTTGGATTCCTGCCCACCGAGCTTCTTCATCGTATAGCGATACTGCGACCATCCCATGTAGGTGTTCGTCGCAAAATACGCAAACAGGATCCATACGACGTTTCTTGTAACCAAAAGAGTAACAAGTACGATAAGTATGGAAAGTACTGCGCGGGGAAACCCAAAGAACGTGTTGCTCCTGAAGTCACCTATCGCGACCAGCATTGATTTTGAAAGTCCGTAACCGTTGGACAATACGTTTGTGATTGCAATGAATACGAATCCGAATGCCAACGTTGTGTTTGAGTGTCCAAAATAATATGCACTTAACGCGAGTGTCACGGCGCTGGCGGGCAGGCTCCATAGCATTGATGTGCGTATAAGGCCGGGTACGACACCAATATCCCCCTTTGCAACCGAGCGCATCACCGACTGGTTCATTGAATTCAGAGAGAAAGCCGCCACGAACCCGCTTGCCGCGATGACATATTTATATGTGCCATAGACTTCAGGGGGCAGGAGGTTGGCAAATGCAACCGTGAGACCCATTCCTATGAACAGGAGCAGGAAGCGCGGCGCGACGAGCCAGAAATTGCTCGCGGTCAGATACACCATATCCGTCTTGGTGTATTTCTCCGTCCACCGCAAAAACTTGTGCAGGCGCTGTTTTACTTCGGTAAACATAGGTACCAGAAGTATAACTGTTCTTTGGTGCAAAAAGGCACTTCTGCTACAATGCGTGCTATATGTCGTATACCAAATTCCTGCGGTGGACGCTGCTCGTTGGCCTCGCTGCCGTATTCGTTATTCCATTTATTATTGCCGACGGCGGGGTGGGGTACAGCCAAGCACCAGGGATGGGCAATCTCTACATCCCATTCTTTGCCATGTTCTTCCCGTTTATTACTGGCAAGAACTTTGTCTTCCGTATCTTAATAGAGGTGCTTCTAGGCGTGTACGTACTCTTGGCACTTCGTGAGCCGAAGTATCGCCCGCGCGCGTCCTTCATACTCTGGGCGCTCGGGATTTTCGTCGCATGGATTGCAGTCGCAACTATTGTGAGCGTTGACCCGACGAAAAGTTTCTGGAGCAACTTCGAGCGTATGGAAGGGTACATCACTACGCTGCACTTGTTTGCATACTTCCTTATGGTGGGTACCGTTGTTGCGGCCGAGGAATGGTGGGACCAATTGTTCCGAGTTTCCATTGTTGCCTCAGTCGTTATGGCTTTTTATGGCTTGCTGCAGCTTGCACACAAAATCCCAATCAGCAGCCAGAGCGGCCCGCGCTTGGACGGCACGTTTGGAAATGCGACCTACTTGGCCGTGTTTATGCTCTTCAACATGTTCATCACGCTGTTTATGCTCGTGCGCCAGCGCAAGTCGACGGTCGCACAAGTACTCTACGGCATCGCACTTGTATTACAGTTGGCAGTCCTCTATTACACCGAAACGCGGGGTGCCCTGCTTGGCGTCATGGGCGGCCTTGTGATTGCCGCGATATACATTGGATGGAAAGGTACGGGTGGGGAGTGGCGCGTGCTGCGCAAAATTTCCCTCTGGGGGCTTGGTACAATTGTCGTTATTATCATCGGATTCTTTGCGCTTCGCAGCACCTCGTTTGTTAAAAATAGTGCAACGTTGTCGCGCATCTCGTCGATTTCTTTGAGCGACCCGACCACTGTTGCACGCTTTGAAATCTGGCATATGGCGCTTGAGGGTTTTGTCCAATCGCCGAAGACCGTTATCGCGGGCTGGGGGCAGGAAAATTTCAACTTCGTCTTCAATAAATATTACGTAGCGGCGATGTACAGCCAAGAGCAGTGGTTCGACCGCGCACACGACCAGTTCCTCGACTGGTTGGTTGACGGAGGCTTGCCTGCATTCCTGCTCTATATATCGTTCTTCGTACTCGCTGTCTGGTACATCATGCGCTCCGACTTGGAAGTACCTGAACAGGCAGTTTTGCTTGGCCTTGTAGGGGCGTATGCATTCAACAACTTGTTCGTGTTTGATGACCTGATGAGTTCGGTGTACTTCTTCCTGCTGATGGCATTTGCGCACTCACTTTCGAAAAAGATGCCACCACGATGGATGTTCCTCTCGCGGCCGGCCACCGAGCGTGCACTCGCCGTTGCTGCACCCGTTGTCGTTGTCGTTACGTTACTTGTTGTATGGACAGCGAACGTACCGGGCATTGTTCGCGCGCAGAATCTTATCACTGCACTGACCACGGAGGTCCCGGTCAAGGATGCGAATGGGAATATAACCGGACAGGCGAAAGATCCGAAGGTGTTGCTCCAAAATTACCAAACCGCGCTTGGCGAAGGCATCTGGCCAGGGACGCCAATGGGCCGTCAGGAAGTTACCGAACAGCTGTTGCAATATGCATCCGGCCTGCCGGCTTCAACCTCGATAGATCCGTCGGTACGGCAGGATACCGCAACCGCTGCACAAAATGCCGCAGCCGTGATGATGCAGGAGCGCCCGCACGATGCACGTATTGAGCTTTTTGACGGGGCATTTCTTGATAGCTTCGCGCAATATCCACAAGCGCTCCAGGTGCTTGCGAGCGCACTCTCCGACTCGCCAAAGAAACAACAAATCATGTTCGAGATAGGTGTTACGTACTTGAACGCCAATGATACAAAAGACGCGTTGCCCGTGTTGAAAGCCGCGTTTGACGAAGCGCCTGCCTATACCGATGCGCGCGTACTCTACGCGTCGGCGCTTTATTACAACGGTGACATCACGGATGGAGACGCACTTATGATCCAGGGCTTTGGTACTGTCATTGTCGACGACGACCGGCTCTTGCAGGTATACGTCAACACCAAGCAGTATGGGCGTGTTGTGCAGATCTGGCAGCTTCGCGTGAAAAATGATCCGGAAAACACGCAGGATGAATTGGGCTTGGCCGCGGCGTATTACACCAACGGCGACAAAACTGATGCTATTGCGGCCCTTAACCGCGCGGCACAGCTCGACCCCTCGCTCGCCTCACAGATTGCATCGGTCATAACACAAATACAAAACGGCACACTGCAAACCTCGCAGTAATCTCCATGCAGGTCGAAGAAAATGTCGCGCTCGGACCCCTCACCACATTCCACGTGGGAGGCCCGGCGCGATTTTTTGCTCGTGCGCACACGATAGATGACATTCATGAAGGGCTCGCGTTTGCCAAAGAAAAGAGTCTTCCGGTGTTTATTCTTGGTGGTGGTTCGAACGTATTGGTCGGCGATAAAGGATTTGCTGGAGTCGTTATAAAAATTGAACTAAAAGGTATTGAACAGGATGGAAACACTCTTACTGCAGGTGCAGGTGAAAATTGGGACGCACTTGTTGCATACGCGGTAGACAAAAATTTGTGGGGCATTGAAAATCTCTCAGGAATCCCAGGGAGCGTGGGTGGTGCTGTTGTGCAAGGTATTGGCGCATATGGTGCGGCAGTAGGGCAGACGCTTTCGTTGGTAGAAGTATTTGACCGCGAAACTGCCGAAGTAAAAAAGATGTCGAATGCTGAATGCCGTTTTGATTATCGAGACAGTTTTTTCAAACACGATAACGAGAGACATATAATCCTGCGTGCAGCATTTGCGCTTTCATCGTCACCAACTCCAAATGTCTCGTATAAAGATTTGGCTGTACGATTCAACGACTCATCAATGGATCTGGATGCGATACGAAATGCCGTACTTTCTATTAGAAAGGATAAATTCCCTGACTTGAACGTCGAAGGAACTGCCGGTTCGTTCTTTAAGAACCCAATTATGTCAGAGGAACAGGCTAATACCCTTAAGGAGAAGTACCCCGATATGCCGCTTTTTGTGATGCCTGAAACCGACGGAATAAAAGTTCCGCTCGCGTGGCTCCTAGATAAAGC